>Ga0172376_10000409_pt1 | contig 55650 bp, 49 predicted proteins | sample Lak35m_FD_121114 | JGI IMG/M metagenome (GOLD analysis project Ga0172376, IMG submission 121114) | Freshwater microbial communities from Kabuno Bay, South-Kivu, Congo - kab_092012_35m | ecosystem: Environmental > Aquatic > Freshwater > Lake | place: Democratic Republic of the Congo: South-Kivu...
TCGGCGATCCGCAAAATGCGGATCTTGTCCTCAGTCGTATGTCGTTTGCCTTTCATGGTCTGGGTCCTTTCTGGTGGCCCAGACTAACACCCAAGGCGGCTCAAAATTTCGGGGTCAGGTCAGGCCCACCGATCAAGACCTGCATCCGGCGGTCGTGCTCTCGCGGACCGCGGTGTGCGCCGACGCACGCAAGCAAACGGTCAACGTGCTCTTTGGAACGACCAAACGGCCGGCGGGCGAAATCAGCCCAACGGACGTCGCACTCAACAGCGCTGACGGACTTGAACGGCTGACCCTCATCAACTGCGATCACATCTACACCGTGCGCAAGGACACCGTGGATTCCCGGCTCGGCAGCGTGAGCTACGAACGGCGACGCGCGCTCTGCCGCACGCTTGCGCGAGCCTTCGCCTTCGTTGCCTGACACTGACTCAAAACCCACTACCGCTGAAGTGCCGCATCACGACTTCTATTACGTCGTTTCACTTCGAAAGCAGATTCCATCGCACGAGGCGTGACAAGTCCCGGCGTTGGCTCTGGCGCCTTGTTAGCCCTTTTTTGGCTCTTTGGCATCGATCGTGGAAATCTCATGGATCAACTCATGTGCCGAGTGAAACAAAGGCGACAGAGGATGGCGGCCCATACCTAGGTCCTCCTCTTTCACTTCGACAGTGAACATGCCGGAACGGGTAACGAAATAGAAGCGTGTGAATCCTTCTTTCGGCAGCGGTGTCTTGTCGGTCTTCGATGCGTGCTTCACGAACGACGACGCCAGCGCGACAACCTTCTTCGACGCGGAATTCGGGCGCGCATGTCCACCGGCACCAATAGTGCCTCCACCGCTGCTGAAATACAGACTCGCCGCACCATCGCGGGCTGAAACCAGCGTCGCTACCGCTTTCGGGTATCCAGTCTCCATGAGCACACCAAATACTTCATCTTCCTTGTGCGCGCCCGCGAGCTCTGCGCTGAGGGATAACGCCTGCGAACGGAGATCGTCGTAGATAGGAACGGTCTTGTAACGCGGCGTCGCGTCCGCGCCACCAAAGAGCCGAGAGAACGAGGAGAACAATGCTGCCATGATTAAGAACGTTCGCATGCGAGGTTTTGGCTAACGTCAGCGACCGCGCCCCCGCCCGCACAACGAAAAACAGGGCAGGTGACGGAGGCATCTGGCGGCGAGGGTGCCGCAGGCGCCGGTCCACGCCGCCCGCTCAACGGAAGAGGTTGTACTTGAGGATCGCATAAAGGGCGCGAACGCCGTCCTTCCAGCCGATCTTCTTCCCTTCCGCATAAGTGCGCCCGTAGTAACTGATGCCCACTTCGTAGATCGCACAGTTCAGCTTTGCCACCTTCGCCGTGATCTCCGGCTCGAACCCGAAGCGGTCCTCCTCCAACCGAATGCGCTGCAGGATGTCCCGACGGAAGACCTTGTAGCAGGTCTCCATGTCGGTGAGGTTCAGGTTCGTCGCCATGTTGGAGACGAGCGTGAGGAACTTGTTTCCCACCATGTGCCAGAAGTAGACGACGCGGTGCGCCTCGCCGCCGGCGAAGCGGGAGCCAAACACCACGTCGGCCCGCCCCTCGACGATGGGCTTGAGCAACCGCGGATACTCCGCCGGGTCGTACTCAAGGTCGGCATCCTGCACGATCACCACGTCTCCGGTCGCTTCCGCAAAGCCCGTCCGCAACGCCGCCCCTTTCCCGCGGTTCACCGGGTGATAAATCACGCGTTCGACCAGGGGCTCGATCTCCGCGCGCAGCAACGCCTGGGTACCGTCGGTCGAGCAATCATCGACAATGATGATCTCCTTGCGCTCCACGGGCGCGGCCCGCACGCGATCCACCACCGCGCGCAGGGTGGCCACCTCGTTGTAGCAGGGGATCACGATGCTGAGCTTCATGGGCGGATGGGCAGGCCGACGTTGGCGGCCCCGCGCGCCGGGCGCGAGCCTCTTCCCGCCGATCCGGGCGCCCTCGCCAACCTCGTTCCCGCAGCGGGCTTGGTCGCGGAGAAACCGATTGCGCCGACGACCGCCCTGTCCGCATGCTCGAGGGATGAGCGTGCTTGAGGCCGTCCTGCGGCGCTTCCGCTTCGTGCGCCGCCTGGAGCGCCGCGCGGAGGCGGCGGAGCGCGCCCTCGCCGAGGCCGGGGTCGCATTCCCGCCCGGACACTTCTACTCGCCGCTTCCGTCCCGGGCCGAGATCGCGCGCGCGTTCGCCGAGGCCCCAGGCGAGCCGCCGTTCGCCGCCGTCGACCTGCGGGAGGCCGAGCAGGACGCGCTGCTCGATCGCTTCGCGCAGTTCTACCACGAACAGCCCTTCCCCGAGCACCCGCGCGCCGGCTGGCGCTTCCATCTCCGCAATCCGTCCTACGGCTGCTTCGATGCGATCATGCTCTGGGCGATGCTGCGCACGCTCGGCTCACGTCGCGTCATCGAGGTCGGCTCCGGCTTCAGTTCCGCCGCCATGCTCGACCTCAACGAGCACGTGTTCGGCCGCCGCATGGCACTCACGTTCATCGACCCCGACATGGCCCGGCTCCGCCCCCTGCTCAAGCCGGAGGATCTCGGTGGAGTCACCCTGCGGGAACAGCGGGTGCAGGAGGTGCCGCTCGAGGTCTTCGATGCGCTGGTCGACGGCGACGTGCTGTTCATCGACTCGTCGCACGTCAGCAAGATCGGGAGCGACGTGAACCATCTCTTCTTCCGCGTCCTGCCCCGGCTCGCCCCCGGCGTCCGGGTGCACGTGCACGATGTCGCGGGCAACTTCGACTACCCGCGGGAGTGGCTTGAGGAGGGCCGCGCGTGGAACGAGCAGTACCTCCTCCGCGCGTTCCTCATGTACAACCGGGACTTCGCCGTCGAGTTGTTCACCGGCTGGCTCTTCAACCGCCGCCATGCTTTCCTGCAGGAGCGCCTGCCCCTCTGCGCCGAGGGCGGCGGGGGGCAGATCTGGCTCCGGCGGACCGCTGTGGCGGCGACCGCTTAGCCGCAACCCAGCAGCCGGAGGCGGAGTAGCGAGCTACGAGGGCGAACGCATTTCAGAGGCGAACGATCGAGGAATCCACCGAGGGTATCTCGACGGGAGAGAGCCCCTGAAAGGTGCCGCCCAATCGCCTCGATGCGACCCGCTCGACGGCACGGCTACGGCCTGGTTCAAGGCAGCAGGCGGATGCGAATGTTCCGGTAATGGATCTGGCTCTCCGGGTCGTGTCCCTGCAGCGCGATCGTCCCGGAGCCGATCAATCGCCCGACGTAAGCCCCTTCCCGGACCGGCTTCTCCTCTTCAGTGTAGTCGGTGATGAGGCGGTCGTTGACCCAGGTGCGGATGCGCTTGCCCTCGACCTTCACGCGCAGCGCGAACCACTCGTTGTCCTTTGCGACCGCGTCGTAGTTGTCCTTGATGCCGTAGAGACCGGCGGTGCGCTTCGGGTCCTTGTGCGAGTTATTGACCTGCACCTCGTACCCCTTCGAGGGCCAGCCCGTGGGCTGGAAGGCGGTGTGGAAGTAGACACCGGAGTTGCCTTTGGGGAAGGTCTTCACGTCAAGCTTCAGCTCGAAGCTCCGGAAGGTGTGTCCGCCGACGGGTCCTTCGTAGAACAGGTGCGCCCGCGGGCCGAGCACCACGATGCAACCGTCCTTCACCGAGAAAGTCGCCGGTGCCTCGCTTGCGCGCCAGCCGTTCAGGCTCTTGCCGTCAAAGAGGAGTTGCCAGCCCTCCGCGGCTTCCGCCGAGGTGAGTTGGTTTTGCGCCGAGGCCGTGGAGAAAAGGCCCGCCGCGAGGAGCAGGCCAACGAGGAAGGGGATTCGTTTCATGCGCGGAGAGATTGAGGCAGCACCCCGGCAGCGGCGAGCCAATTGACGACCCGCGCCGACCCGGAGGCTGCGGTTGCCGCGACGCACCACCCCGACTGCGCCGTTGCGGCGCACCCGAACGGACGGCTGCTCCAGCGGCCGCGCGACTCCGCCGGCGGCGACACCGCCCACCCGAAGCAAGGACCAAACGGGGCGGGCCAGACATCGCGCCCTCCCGGGCGCTTCACTCCACGCGCAACCCCTCGTTGTCGGCGGTCAAGGCCCGCGCCACCGAAGCGAGGCCGGCCTGCCGGAACGCGGCGGTCATCGCCGCCGAAACCGCCTCCACCTCCGCACGCCGGCACACGCAGAGCACGCTCGAACCGCTGCCGCTCAGCCAACCCGTGAGGGCCCCGGCCGCGCATCCGGCATCGATCGCCGCGCGCGCCCCCGGAATCGAGGGCAGTCGGTAGGGCTCATGCATGAAGTCGCCCACCGCGTGACGCAGGCGGTCGAAGTCGCCCGTCGCGAACGCCGCCACGAGATAGCTGGCGCTGTTGATGCTGCGGACCGAGTCGAAGTACGGCAGCATCGCCGGAAGCACTCCCCGCGCCGCCTTGGTCAGCATCTCCGACTCCGGCGAGACGACCACGAACACGAGTTCGGGCGGGATCACCACGCGGATGGTGTCGACGTAAGCCCCGCTCCGGGGATCACAGCGCGACACGCAGAACCCGCCGAGGATGCCCGCCGACGCATTGTCCGGGTGTCCCTCCAGCGCCGTGGCCAGCGCGACCAAGCGCTCCCGCGGGAGGCCGGCGCCACGGAGAACGTTGAGGCCAGCCAGGACGCCGGCGATCACGGTGACGCTCGATCCAAGGCCGCGCGCCGGAGGTACGTCCCCCTCAATGCGAAACGAGAAACCCTCCGGAGCGAGCCCCGCCGCTGCGAGGAACGCCGCCGTGGTCTCGGCCACCATCTCCGCCGCCCGCGCGTCGGCGGGACGCTCGGGCTGCGGTACGGAGCCCGGAGTCCGGGTCACCGTCACCCGGTTGTGCACCGAGAGCGCCAGACCCAGCGTGTCAAAGCCGGCACCGCAGTTCGACGTGCTGCCGGGAACTCGGACGGTGACGGAGGCGGGGAGGGAAACGGTCATCAGCGACGGAGCTTGAAGGCCTTCTTGATCTCGAGGGCATCGGACCGCGCACGCAAGTCGTCACGCTTGTCGTGCAGCTTCTTGCCTGTGCACAGCGCCACCTCGACCTTCACCAGCGCGTCCTTGAAGTACATCCGCAGCGGCACCAAGGCGCGGCCACCGGTGCTCAGCGCCTGCGCGATCTTGCGGATCTGGTGCCGGTGCAGGAGCAGCTTGCGGACGCGCCGCGCGTCGTGATTGAGCCGATTGCCGAAGGCGTACTCCTCGATGTAGGCATTGTGCAGCCAGAGTTCGCCGCGCTCAAACCGGCCGAAGGCGTCATTGATCTGCGCCCGGCCCGCCCGGACCGACTTCACCTCGGTGCCCTTCAGCTCGACTCCGGCCTCGAAGCGCTCATCAACGGTGAAGTCGCGCAGCGCCTTGGCATTCCGGATCTCGGTGATCCGGGGAGCTTGGTCTTTCTTGCGAGTGGCCATCGCGGAACGGGGAAAGGGAGAAAACCGGACCCGACCCGCCGCGCGACCCGGGAGCAACCCGCGGCCGCACCCGCGGCCGGAGCACCTCCCCGCATCAGGCCGACTTGGCCGTGCCCAACTCGAAGCTGATCTTGCCCTCAATCACCTCGCGCAACGCGATATCCTCAGGGGCGAGCTTCTCCAGCGACTCCACAAGCGGACGGTTGCCACGCTTCAACTGCTTCACGCGCCGCGAAACGACATTGATCAGGATGTTCGGGTCGGGAATCGTCTTGAGCGCTTCCTTGATGTAATCGTCTCTCATGGGCAGGCGGAACGGGGGCGTGGAAAACCTCCCACTACGAGGCCACCACCCCACGGCGTCAAGGCGGGATTTCCCTGCCGGGCCTACTCCCTCGTCTCGGAAGGGCAAATTCCTTCGCAAATTTCTGAATAAGAGAAGGAAACGTCAGAAAAGCCTTCGCGATCACCAAGCCGATTGCCGGCACCCGGTCGATCTGTTCTCGTCGTCCTCATGAACTGCCGACTCCCGTTCCTCCGCCGCCTCCCCCTCTTCGTGTTGTTTCTGGGTCTGGGCGTGACCGCCTCCGCCGTCGCCGCTCCGAGTTCCGAAGACAGCGCGGCGAAGAAAGGTGCCGTAAACCAGAAAGGGAAGCCGGCCCCGGTCGAACGCGCCGGGTCGAGCTTTGAAGGCCGCATCCGGATGAAGGTGACCTCGGGACGCGACACCACCGAGATGCAGTATGCGATGAAGGGCGCCAAGATGCGAATCGACGCGGGCCCTGCCGACGAGCGGATGGCGAGCATCGTTGATCTGCAGACGAAGCAGATGCTGATGCTCATCGACTCGGAAAAGATGTACATGGTGATGAAGATGCCGGAGGCACCGCAGGGGAAGGCCGAGAAGGAGGAAGGTACGATCGAGAAGACCTCCGAGACCGCCGTGATCGCCGGCTACACGGCGACGAAGTACCTCGTGCGCAGCAAGGACTCCAAGGAGCCGATCGAGGTCTGGGCCACCGAGGATCTTGGCACGTTCTTCAACCCGGACTCGTTCGGCGGACCCTTCGGCGGCAAGTCCAAGCCGCCCGTCTGGGAGTCGCTGCTGCGAAACAAGGGATTCTTCCCGCTCCGTACGATCATCCGCGAAAAGCGCACCGAGACCCGCATGGAGGTCGTCGCCGTGTAGAAGTCCAGCCTTCCGGACTCGCTCTTCACCCCGCCGGCAGGCTACACGCGCATGGAGATGCCGGGCATGGGCGGTCTGATCCCCGGACTGCTCAAGCCGTAAGCGGCGGCGCTCCGCCGGGTGTGCCGAGCGGGTTCGATCCTTGCCGCAGGTCCGCGTCGCAAGGGTCAGGGCAGCACGTAGAGTTCAATGAGGCCCTCACCCGTCGCGCCGGACACTCCGGACAGGTGCACGGTGTAGGACGATCCGGCTTCCATCTGAACCTCCAGCGCGGCGTCGCGACTGCCGGCGGCAAGCGGAAATGCCCCGGCTTGGGTGAAGCGCTCCGCCAGCGAAGCGGGCCAGTTGTCGTTCGCGGCAAGGAGGGATGAACCACGGAACACGGCGATCTGCGGATCGCTCAGAGCGCCCGCCACGCCAAAGCCCGCAAGACCCGGCCCGATGCCGCGGGTGAGCAAGCGGAGCGAACCGGATCCTTCGACCACGAACCCGGCGATGAGGATGTCATCCCCCACCCCGACGCGATGCCGGGCCGAGAGGTTGCGCCACGGGCGTGCCGGGTCTCCCGCCGAGGCATATGCCTCCAGAAGCACGGTCCCCTTGGCGGTACCACCTACGATCTGGGCGGTGATGCCGCCGCGCACCGTCTCCAACAACGCCGCATCCCGGCTCCCCGCGGGCCAGCCAAACGCCCCAAGACGGGCGAACTCCGCCGCCAGCGCGGGTTCCCAGGTGTCGTTCAGCTCCGACGGTTGCGTTTCCCCCGCTGGCACGAGCGCGATCGAAGGATCCGGCACCCCCACCAAGCCGAACGCCGCCAGCGCCGGCCCCGCAGCACGGAAGAGAAACCGCTTGCCACCGCCCGCCACCGTCGTTCCCGCAATGAGCGTCTGCCCCGGCGCGAGACCCGCCCGCACCGAAAGATTGCTCAGCCTCGCGGAGGCCACCTCCACCGGCGTCAACAACACCTCCAGACGCGGATAGTAAAGGGTGGTGAGACCCTCGAACCCGGAGTCCGTCCCAAAGGTCAACCACAGCGCGCCCGCCTCGTCCGTGGTCACCCATTCACCGTCCACCGTCGAGGAGCGCGTGACCCGCTGGTAACCGCTCGTTCCGGCGGGCGTCGCGACCGTGCCCAGCCCCACGAGATCAACACCGCTGCGGCTCTGGTTGGATTTGTCCAGACTGAGCCGCCACCAACCATCGCGGTCCTCGACCCTCTGCGGCTCCGCCACGGTGGCCCCCACTTTCACAAAGACGCTGTCGGCCGGTGAACCGCCGATGCCGACCGACCCGGAGGGCGCATCCGAGGCGAACTCAACGACGAAGCGGGCACGGTAGGCCGTCCGGGGGGCAAGCCCGGTGACCCGGCGACTCCAGTACATGAAGAGGTCGTCGCTGCGATTTTGCCCCGAGATCATCAGCGCCGGAGCGCCCCCGAGGCTCGCAGGACGCGGGGCGTGCCCGCTGCGCAGATCGTAGAGGGCGGGATCCGCGTTCTTGGGCAAGTCGACAAAGCCCGAGACGAAGCCATGCGCCGACTCCGCGAAGTCGTAAACGAGGCGCACCTCGCTCGGGGAATCACCCCCGGCCGCCCACGCCGTCGCTCCCAGCACCAGCAACGCACCGACGAGCCTCACCCGGTCGCTCGTTCGCGCAATCACCCGCATCCAACGCTCCGTCTCACGTGTCACCATGGTCGAGACCCAGCGCACGGCGGGTCGATTCGTTGGTCAACCTTTCCGACTCGATTGTTCCCCCCGCAATCCGGCCGACCGCCCCCCGCAAGCGCGATGGCACTCCGGCATTGACAAGCCACGGCGTCTTCTCGTTATTCATGACCTTCATGTCCCTCCGCGGCACGACACTTTCGGCAGGCGCCTCCGCCCACGGTCTCTCCGTGGTGGCCTCCGTCATTGTCTCCATTTCCGTCGCCGTCGTCGTTACGCGCGCACCGCAGGGGGCCTGACGTCACTCTCAATGACTCGCCCCCTCCGGTGCCGCCGGAGGGGGTTTTTTGTTTCCCCGTCCGGCGTCCGCAGCGCAGGGGGTGGTCCCACCCAACCGACCACACCACCCAGCCATGATCACAGACTCAGGACTCACCCTGGAGCGCCAATTCCCGGAGCGGAGCGACTCCCTGCCGAACTCCACGCCGCCGAGACCGCAGGGCCCGCGGCAAACCGGTAAGCCCGCCTCCGCCGCACGGTGGAGTGAAGGCCCCGCCCCCGAGGTCATGACGCATGACTTCCTGCTGGCCAATCTCCACCCGGAACTGAGCCGCGACGCACTCGCGGCCGAGGAGCGCCGGCTCCGCGCCATCGACCTCTGAAGTCCGATCGCGGGCCAGGGGAGCCGGCGACCGGCGGGTCGATCAGGCGAAGCTGCCCGACTTCGAGAGCCCCGACTCGCGCCGGCGACTCGAACGGTCGCGGGCCGCCGCCTTCTCGTATCCACTCTTCCGATGCGCGGCGAGCGGGTCGGCCGCGAGGCCGTGCGACCGCCGCCAGGCTTGGAGTGCGGGAGTGACGTAGGTGAAGAACGCCTTGCGCAGTTCCAGTTCGGCGCTGACCACGTCGTGCCGATCCTGGGCCCGGCGCAACGCCTTGTGGTCGACGAGCGCCGCCTTGGCGTACAATTCCTGCGCCATCATCACCGTCTGGATCGTGGCCTCGATCTTCGGCTTCTCATTGTGGCACTGGTCGATCATGTACGCGATCTTCGGGGCCCGGCCGCGCTCGGCCGCGAAGGTGTGGATCTCGTGGAAGATCCGGAACACCTGATAAGGATCGATCGAGCCCAGCGTGAGATCATCGTCCGCGTACCGCCGGTCATTGAAGTGGAAGCCGCCGAGCATGTCCTCATCGAGGAGGAAGGCGACGATCTGCTCGATGTTCTGCCCCGCGTAGTGGTGCCCCGTGTCGACGAGGACCTTCGCCCGCGGGCCCGCCTTGCGGGCGAGGACGTAGGCCATGCCCCAATCAGCAATGTCCGTCGCGTAGAACGCCGGCTCGAAGGGCTTGTACTCCACGAGCATCGTCTGCCGCGGCCCGAGACGGCCGTGCAGCGTCGTGAGCGCGTCCTCGAACCGCGCCTTGCGGGCGCGCAGGCTCTCCTGTCCCGGGTAATTCGTGCCGTCGGCAAACCAGAGCGAAACGTACTCGCTGCCAAGCGCCTTGCCGATCGCCACGGAGTCGAAGCAGTGCTGCAGCGCGCGCTGACGCACTGCCGGATCCGCGTGACCGAACGAACCCCACTTGTACTCCTGATCCTGGAAAAGGTTGGGGTTGATCGCACCGATGCGAACGCCATGTCGGCGCGCGAGCTTGGCCACTTCCTTCGGGTCCTGCCCGGGCACAAAGTCCCAGAGCACGTGCACCGCCACCGTGGGGCAGCAACCCGTCAGCGCATGGACATGGCCGGCATCAGCCAGCTTGTCACCGAGATCGATCGCGGCCGCATCCTGGAAGAACTTGCCAAAGCGGGTGCCGGTGTCGGCAAATCCCCAGGAGGGAGTCTCGACGGCGAAACCGTCGAGCACGGGAAACAAGCGGGAAGCAAGGGAGGCGGAGGGCATCGGAGGAAGAATCGGAGGGTGATCAAGGAAGGGCCGCGAACGGGGTCGCAGGGCGACTCACGCGCACCCTAGCGGATGGGTCGCGGTTGGGGAGCCGAAAAACCGACGGACACGAAAGGATGCAAAGGGACAACCCTAGAGCGATTCGCCGGCCGGGGGCCCCGTCTCGGCCGGCGGCGCGAGGCGCAGCGTCAGGCCGGCGAAGAGCGCCAGCAGCGCGCACGCGAGGACGAACCAGTCCCCGTAGCGGACATAGACGCTCTGTTGACCGATCCAGCGGAAGTCCCGCGTGACCTCCACGGCGCGCGCCCCGCGGAAGTAGATGCCCCGCTCGGGATCGGTCACGACCGCCCGGACGGCGCCAAATTCGTCGATCCACCCGCTCCAGCCCCCGTTGCCCGCGCGCAGCACCGGGCGCCGGGTTTCAACCGCCCGCAGGACGCTGTGCGCCGCGTGCTGGTAGGCCGCACCGCCTTCGCCGAACCACGCATTGTTGGTGAGCACGACCAACGCATCCGCGCCGGCCCGCACGCTGCTGCGCGCCAAGCCCGGGAAAATGTCCTCGAAGCAGATCAGTGGGCCCAGGGCGACGGGGACGTCCTTGAGCAGGAAGACGATCGGCGCCGGGTCAGTGCCGGGGGCGAAGTCCCCCCCGATCGGCACCACCTTCTCCAGCCAGCCGAGGACCGGGCGCAGGGGCACGTACTCGCCGAAGGGGACGAGGTGGCGCTTCGCGTAGGTCTCCGGACGCAGGCCGGAGCGGGGGTCGACGAGGAAGGCCCCGTTGATCCAGCGCTCGTCGGGCTGGCCGAGGTTTTCCACGCCCACCGATCCCAGCAGCAGCGGCGCCTTCGCGCGCCCGACCAAGTCCTCCGTCCAGCCCCGCACCGAGTCATCGCCCCGCAGCGCCCACGGCGTCGATGCCTCGGGCCAGAGGATCAGGTCGGGCTTCAGCGTCGCCGCCCGCAGGGTCTGCCGCTCCAGCACCTCCAGAATGCCCGGTCCCCGTGCCGGATCCCATTTCACGTCCTGCGGGATGTACGGCTGGACGAACGCGATCTTTCCGAGTCCGACCGCGTACCGGGCGCGGTTGACGGTCTCCTGCACGTGGATGCTCAGGCAGACCACGAGCAGGAACATGGCTGCGAGGAATTCCTGACTGCGGCGCTGCAGGCCGCGGCGGCCCTCGAGCAGCAGTCGGTGCGCGTAAGCCGCGAAGCCGAGATTCATCGCAACGAGGACGAATGAGACTCCCCACGCTCCGGTGTACGCGGAGATCTGCAGCACACTGAGGCGCTGCCACTGGCTGGCGCTGAGCGGCAGCCACGGGAAGCCCGACAACACCCACGTGCGCAGCCACTCGTTCAACACCCACAGGGCCGCCAGCCCGAACATCAGCGTGAGGCGGGTGACGACAGGTCGGCCGAGCAGTTCCGGGAGCACCGCACGCGCAGCGAGGAACCAGAGCCCCACCCATGCCCCGATGAACGGTCCCAGGAGCAGCAGGCCGGGCCAAGTGACGTGGTGGAGCCAGCCGAGGATGAAGGTCCACGCCACCGCCTGCGCGCCGAGCACCACGGCGGCGAAGCGGCGGATGGGCGGACGCCGGTACGCCCAGAAGGCGGCGGGCGCGGCGAACGCGTACGCCGCCTCCGCGAGGCCGTAAGGCGGAAAGGAAACGACCGTCAGCGCCGCCGTCGCCACGAACACGGCGAGCGCCGTCAGCGCGTCGGCATGCCGACGCCACCACGAAGGCGGGCGGTCGTAGGGCAGCGTCGCGAGCAACTCCGCGTTGTTCATCCGCGACGGCCGCTCACTGACCGTGGCAGGCCTTGTACTTCTTGCCGCTGCCGCACGGGCAGGGATCGTTCCGGCCGACCTTCGGCGCCTCCCGGCGGACAATCACCCTGGGCAGTTGCACCTCGGGCTCCGCCGCCGGCGCCGGGGAAGCGGGCGCCGCAGCGGCCGGAGCCGGCGACGCCGGACCGACCGCCTTTGCGTTGCGGCTCAGAATCGCCAGCATGTTCTCAAACGCATTCAGGTTCGACGCGCTGCGGAAAAGGCCCGTGCAGATCTGCAGCCGCACATTCTGCATCAGCTCCTGGAAATACTTGAAGGCCTCGCCCTTGTACTCAACCAGCGGATCCTTCTGACCGTAGCTGCGCAGCCCAATCGAGCGACGCAGCTCCTCCATCTCGGTCAAATGCTCCTGCCAGTGATGATCGATGGCGTTGATCACCACGTACCGCTCGATCGAGCCGAGGGCCTCGGGAATCTCGACCGATTCCTTCACCGCGTACGCCTCGCGCACCCGGCCGACGATCTGCGCCGCGAGTTCATCCAGACTGGTCGAACCGAGATCCTCCAGTTTCAGGCCAATCGGGAAGGTGGCGTTCGCCCAGCTGACGAACCCTTCGAGGGCGGTCTGCGTGGCCCCGGACTTCTCGCCGACGCCCGCGCTCTCGAGACGGGTGACAATCTCCTCCTCGACCTGCTCGAAGATGATGTCCTTCGGGCGATCGGCGTGAATCGCGCCATTGCGGATGCCGTACACCACCTCCCGCTGCTGGTTGAGCACGTCGTCGTACTGCAGCAGCCGCTTCCGTTGGGAGTAATTCTGCTGCTCGACCTTCTTCTGCGCATTCTCGATCGAGCGGTTCAGCCACGGGTGCTCCAGCTCCTCGCCCTCCTTCATCGAGCCCTCCATCAGGCGCGAGGCAAGGTTGCCCTGCAGGAAGAGGCGCATGAGGTCGTCCTCGAGCGAGAGGAAAAACTTCGTCAGACCCGGATCGCCCTGACGGGAGCAGCGGCCGCGCAGCTGCCGGTCGATGCGGCGCGACTCATGGCGTTCGGTGCCGATGACGAAGAGGCCACCGAGTTCGCGGACGCCCTCGCCGAGTTTGATGTCCGTGCCGCGGCCCGCCATGTTGGTGGCGATCGTGACCGCTCCGCGTTGGCCGGCGCGGGAGACGATCTCGGCCTCCTGCTCGTGGTACTTGGCGTTCAGGACGGCGTGGATGATGCCCGCGCGCTTGAGCATGCGGGAGAGGACTTCGGACGACTCGACCGAGACGGTGCCGACGAGCACGGGCTGACCCCGCTTGTTCGCACCCTCGATCTCGCGCACCGCGGCGGCGTACTTGTCGCGCCGCGTCTTGAAGATGGAGTCGTTCCGGTCGATGCGGATGCACGGCTTGTTCGTCGGGATGACCTGCACCGCCAGCCGGTAAATGTCGTTGAACTCCGTGGCCTCCGTCTCGGCGGTGCCAGTCATGCCCGCGAGTTTTTCGTAGAGGCGGAAGTAGTTCTGGATCGTGATCGTCGCGTACGTCCGGGTCTCGCGTTCGATCGTGACTCCCTCCTTGGCCTCCACCGCCTGATGCAGGCCGTCGGACCAACGGCGGCCCGGCATCACGCGACCCGTGTTCTCATCGACGATCAGGACCTTGCCGTCCTGCACGACGTACTCCACGTCCCGTTCGTACAGGGAATAGGCGCGCAGGAGCTGCGAGATGGTGTGGATCTCCTCCGACACGTCACCGTAGCGCTGCTGCGCCGCGAGCTTGCGCTCCTCGCGCTGGTCGGGGGTGAGGGACGCGCTGCGGTCGATCTCACTGAACTCCGTTGCGAGGTCCGGGAGCACGAACGCATCCGGATTGTCCGGACGGAGGCGGCGGCGGCCCAATTCGCTGAGGTCAGCCTGGTGCTGGCGCTCGTCGATTGAGTAATAGAGCTCCTCCTTGAGGCGGTAGAGCTCCTCCTTCTGCATGTCGGAGTTGAGCTCGGTCTCGACCTTGTCGAGCAGCTTGCGCCACTCGGGCGTCTCCTGCAGCCGCAACAGGCGCTTGTTCTTCGGGTGCCCCACCTTGACCTGCAGCATGCGCCGGGCGGCGGCCTGCTTGTCCTCGGCCGTGGCATCGGGCTTGGCGAGGAGGGTCTCGGCCTCACTGACGAAGCGGTTGCAGAGGCGGAGTTGTTCGGCGACGAGGCGCTCGATCGGAGGCTTCACCCGCGTGAAGGGCTGCTCGCGCTCGATCGGGGCCGGCCCGGAGATGATCAGCGGCGTGCGCGCCTCGTCGACAAGGATGGAGTCGATCTCGTCCACGATGCAGTACCAGTAGTCGCGCTGCACCTGGTCCTCACGCCGCGTGGCCATGCCGTTGTCGCGCAGGTAATCGAAACCGAACTCGGAGGCGGTGCCGTACGTGATGTCGCGCCCATACATCTCCCGGCGCAGGTCGGAGGGCATCTGCTGCTGGATGCAGCCCACCGTCAGGCCGAGGTAGGAGTACAGGTGCCCCATCCACTCCGAGTCGCGTCGGGCGAGGTAGTCGTTAACCGTGACGAGTTGCGTGTTCCGGCCGGTGAGGGCGTTGAAGTAGAGCGGGAGCGTCGCGACGAGGGTCTTACCCTCGCCGGTCGCCATCTCGGAAATCTTCCCCTGATGCAGGGCGATGCCGCCAATCAGTTGAACGTCGAAGTGCACCATGTCCCACGTGAGCTCGTGGTCACACACCATGACCTTGCGGCCGCACAGGCGGCGGGCGGCGTTCTTGACCGTCGCGAACGCCTCGGGCAGGAGGGCGTTGAGGGTCTCCCCGGCCTTGATCCGGGCGCGGAACTCGTCCGTCTTCGCGCGCAGTTGATCCTCCGTCAGGCTCTGGTAGCCCAGCTCCCACTCGTTGATTTTCGCGACCAGCGGACGCGCCGACTCGAGGAACTTCCGATAATGGCGGCCGGAGAAACGCTTGAGGAGAAACGAGAGCATGGAGGGCCTGAAACCCTAGGCGGAGGACCGCCTATGGCAAACGACAAATCACCCGGCCCTGACCGGCGCGCGCCGCTCAGACCTGCGTGCGAAAGTAGGCGATCGTGCGCTCCAACCCCTCCTCGAGCGCCACCTTGGGCTCCCAGCCGAGCACCCGACGCGCCACCGAGATGTCCGGCCGCCGCTGGCGCGGGTCGTCCGCCGGGAGGGGGCGGTGCACGATCCGGGACTTGCCCCCCACGAGCTTCAGCGTGAGCTCGGCCAGTTCGAGCATCGTGAACTCTCCGGGGTTGCCGATGTTCACCGGGCCCACCGTCTCAGTCTGGTTCATCAGCCGCACGCAGCCTTCGATCAGGTCGTCCACGTAGCAGAACGAGCGGGTCTGGGTGCCGTCGCCGTAAACCGTCAGGTCTTCGCCCCGGAGGGCCTGGACCACGAAGCTGGAGACGACGCGGCCGTCGTCAGGGTTCATCCGCGGGCCGTAGGTGTTGAAGATCCGCACGACCCGGATGTCGACGCGGTTCTCCCGGTGGTAGTCGAAGAACAGGGTCTCGGCGCAGCGCTTGCCTTCGTCATAACACGACCGCCTCCCGATCGGATTCACGTTGCCCCAGTAGGTCTCCGGCTGGGGGTGCACGTGCGGGTCGCCATAGACCTCGCTCGTGCTCGCCTGAAAGACGCGGGCCTTGACCCGCTTCGCGAGGCCGAGGCAGTTGATTGCGCCCATCACCGAGGTCTTGGTGGTCTTGATGGGGTTGAACTGGTAGTGCGGGGGCGACGCCGGACAGGCGAGGTTGTAGATCTGGTCGACCTCGAACTTGAACGGATCGATCACGTCATGCCGCACCCACTCGAATGACGGATGCCCCCGCAGATGCGCGATGTTCGCCTTCCGGCCCGTGAATAAGTTGTCGAGGCAGATCACCTCGTGGCCCTCGCCGAGGAGGCGATCGCAGAGGTGCGAGCCAAGAAAACCCGCTCCGCCAGTGATCAGGATGCGCATGCTGACCCGATGCTTGCCGGAAGGTGCCGGGCTTGGCCAGCAAAACGCACGGGCCGCGGCACCCTGGCCGGACGCCTAGCGGGCCGCCTCACCGGCCTCGTAGCGTTCGATCCAGCCGCGGCTCCACGCCGCGAAGTCGCCTGCCTCCAGGTGGGACCGCGCCTGCGCCATCAAATCGAGATAGAAATGCAGGTTGTGGATGCTCAGCAGCGTCCCGGCCAGCATCTCGCCCGCCAACTCGAGGTGGCGCAGATAGGCGCGGGAGAACCCAGCCGTGTAGTTGTCGAGTCCCTCCACCAGCGGACGCGGATCGGTCCGAAAGCGTTCGTTGCGCACGTTGATCGGACCGTCCGGCGTGAAGGCCAGCCCGTTCCGGGCCACGCGCGTCGGCATCACGCAGTCGAACATGTCGACCCCCAGCGCGATCATCTTGAGCAGCTGGGGCGGCGTCCCGAGCCCCATCGCGTAGCGCGGCCGATCCGCCGGAAGGAAGGGCGTGGTCGCCCCGACCTGCTTGAGCATCTCTGGCTCCGGTTCACCCACACTGACCCCGCCGACCGCGTAGCCGGGGAAATCCAACGCCACGAGCGACTCCGCCGCCTCGCGCCGCAGGTCGTCGAAGGTCGAGCCCTGCACGATCGGGAAAACGTGATGCCCCGCCGCGAGAAACCCGCTGTCCTGCGCTTCCCGCAGGCACTGCTCCGCCCAGCGCCGGCTCCGCGCCACCGCCCGCGCGCAGGCGTCACGCTCGCACGGCCACGGGGGACACTCATCCAGCACCATCGCGATGTCGCTCCCGAGATTACGCTGGATCGTCATGACCTCGCGCGGTCCGAGGAACAGGCGCGCCCCGTCCAGATGGGACTGGAAGGCCACGCCGTCGTCACGCACCTCGCGCAACTTCGCGAGGGAGAAGACCTGAAATCCGCCGCTGTCGGTCAGGATCGGGCCATCCCACCCCATGAAGCGATGCAGCCCTCCCAGCTCCCGCACGAGTTCGCTGCCTGGGCGCAGGTTGAGGTGGTAGGTGTTTCCGAGGATGATCTGGGCGCCGATCTCCCGCAGCTGGCGCGGTGTCACCGCCTTCACCGTGCCCTGCGTGCCGACCGGCATGAAGATCGGCGTCTCAATCACGCCATGACGCGTGCGGAGCCGTCCGCGGCGGGCCGCCGTGGTGCGATCGGTGAGCAGGAGGTCGAAGTGCGAAGTCATGCGGAAGACCCGGGCGGGAGGAACTCCACCCTACCCGCACGCTTGACCCCCCTGTCAATCCACCGGTTTACTGCCGCCGTGCTGCTGGTCATCGATAACTTCGATTCCTTCACCTACAACCTGGTCCAGTACTTCGGACAACTGGGCGTGGCGCAGCGCGTCTACCGGAACAATGAGATCACCCCCGAGCAGGCCGTCGCGCTGAATCCCGACCGCGTGCTCATCTCCCCCGGCCCGTGCTCGCCGACGGAGGCCGGCGTCTCCCTCGATGTGATCCGCGCCTTCGCGGGCCGCAAACCGCTCTTCGGCGTCTGCCTTGGCCACCAGTCGATCGGCCACGCCTACGGGGGCAAGGTGGTCCGGGCGGACCGCCTGATGCACGGCAAGACGTCGCCAATCCTGCACCGCAACACCGATCTCTTCCGCGGCCTCCCCCAAGGCTTCCGCGCGACCCGTTACCACTCGCTGGTGGTCGAACGAGCCTCGTTTCCAGCCGAGCTGGAAATCACCGCCGAGACGGCCGAGGGCGAGATCATGGGCCTGCGCCACCGAACCCTGCCGATCTGGGGCGTCCAGTTCCACCCCGAGAGCATCGCCACCGAGGGGGGAATGCAGATCCTCCGCAATTTCCTCGAACTTCGCTGAGCTCCGCCGGTCCCATCCGTCCATGCGCTGCCCGAAATGCACTTCGATTGAGGACAAGGTGATCGACTCCCGGATCGGCCGGGAGGGTTCCACCATCCGCCGCCGGCGCGAGTGCCTCGAATGCGGCCACCGCTACACCACCACCGAGACGCACGTGCGTGACGGGATCGTGGTGCTCAAGCGCGACGGCCGGCGCGAGGACTTCGACCGCGACAAGCTGGTCCGTGCTGTCCGCGCCGCCTGTCACAAGCGCCCCGTCGACGCCGAGCAGATCGCCATGTTGATCGAGGACGTGCTCGATGCACTGGAGGCCCGCTTCGAATCGGAAATCCCGTCCCAAGCCATCGGCGACGGGGTGATGCAGCGGCTGCGCAAGATCGACCAGGTCGCCTACGTCCGCTTCGCCAGCGTTTACAAGGAATTCCGCGACGTGACGGAATTCGTCGACGAGATCAGCTCCCTCCGGCGACCCGCGTCCGATCTTCCCGAGCCGTCCTGAGCCGGACGCCGGATCGCGCCCCGCCGCCGCCATGCCGAGTCCTTCGCGCGCCGAATTGCGCCGGCTGCAGCTGGTCAACTCACTCTTCGCTTCGCTCACGGGGAACGACCTCTACCTCGCGCAGCAGATCAAGGAGGCGATCCGCTTCCGCCTCGCCGACCTCGCCGAGGAGGCCGCCAAAGGGGACGCCCGCGACGCCCTCGCCTACGATCAAGCCTTCAACGCCGCCGCCGCCGATCTTCTCGCGCGGCTCTTCCGCGACCGCCCGCGGCACGGCTTCTACCACTGGGATGCCTCGCTCGGCGTCGCCGCGTCGACCCCACTGTTCACCCGCGCGGAGATCATTCAGGGCCTGCGCCACCTCGCCGGTTTCCGGGAGTCCACCCTGCTCATCACGAACCTCCGCGCCGCCCTGATTCCACCCGGACGCCGGACCACCCCACGCCGCCAGCGGGACTACGAGGATTCCCTCGCCTTCATCCGCGAACTCGCCGCCACGCGCGTTGCCCGCTCCAGTTCGCTGCACCTCCTGCTCCTCTAGTCACACCCCATCCGACCTCGCCATGTCCTCACCTTCCCTCTTCGAACGCATCATCGCCCGCGAGATTCCCGCCCGCATCGAGCACGAGGACGACCAGTGCATCGCGATTCACGACATCAATCCTCAGGCCCCGGTGCACGTGCTCGTCATCCCCAAGCGGCGGATCGTGCGGCTCGGGCTCGCCCAGCCGGGCGACGAGGCCCTGCTCGGCCATCTGCTCCTCACCGCCGGACAACTGGCGGCCCGACTGCAGCTGACCCAGGGGTTCCGCGTCGTCATCAATCACGGTCCGCACGGCGGCGAAAGCGTGCCGCACCTGCACGTCCACCTCCTCGGAGGGCGCGCGCTCCAGTGGCCCCCGGGCTAAGCCAGGGCTTGCCCGTCGTTCCCGTTTCCAGCTACGGTTCCCCCCGACGGCCGCACCGTCCCCACCCGCGCGGAGGTCAGCTCCTGCTCTTCTCCGGCCATGCCCCACTCTTCGTCGCGCCTGCTCCCGACGTTCCCGCGCCGCCTCGTCCTCAGCACCCTGCTCGTCGCCTTTACGGGCGCGGTGCCCGCCACGGTCCAGTCCCTGCCCGACTACGAGCGGTACCCGCTGCGTTACTCGGCCTCCGCCACGCAGGATCGGTTTGCCTCGCTCAAGGAACGCATCGCCAACGGTTCGTTCGTGCTGCCTCACGAGGAGAAGGCCGCGCTGCGGGCCTTGCTGGCGGAACTGCAGGTTCCGGAATGGACGCAGGTGCTCGTCTTTTCCCGCACCAGCCTGCAACGCAGCCGGATCCGCCCGGAGCATCCGCGCGCCCTCTATTTTTCCGACTCCGTCTATGTTGGCTGGGTGCCCGGCGGTCTTGTCGAGATCGCCGCCATCGATCCCCGCCTCGGTCCGGTGTTCTACACGCTGGATACGCGCCCGACCACCGCCGCGGCAAGACGCGCGCGCCGCGATGCGGATTGCCTCAGCTGCCACGGCGGCGACTTCGTCCGGGACATCCCGGGAGTCTTCGCCCGCTCGTTGTTCACCGACGCGTCGGGCGACCCTCTGCTCCGGCATGGCACGATGCTGGTCACCGACGAAACCCCGTTCACGGAGCGCTGGGGAGGATGGTACGTGACCGGATACCACGGCCTCGAACCCCACCGCGGCAATGCCTTTGCGGCGGAGAAGGCAGACCGCTTGGTGTTCACCCCTCACGAGGCGCGCCCCGACGAACTGTCTGCGTTCTTTCGCACGCAGGACTACCTGCGCGCCACCAGTGACGTGGTCGCCCTGCTGCTGCTGGAGCACCAGATGACCGTGAACAATGCCCTGACCCGCGCCAGCCACGCGGCTCAGCGGATGATCGCCTACCAGCACGGTCTGCAGGCGGCCTTCAAGGAACCCATCACGGACGAGCCGGCCTACGACAGCGTGCGCAGCGTCTTCGCGAGCACGATCGAAGAGGTCATCGACCGCCTGCTGTTCCGCGGCGCCGCGCCCCTGCCGGCCGGAATCCGCGGCGACCCGGACCTGATCCGGCAGTTCGCCCAGGGGGTGCCGCCTACGCCGGAGGGACGCTCACTCAAGCAGTTGAGCCTCGACGGACGCCTGCTCCAGTTGCGGTGCAGCTACCTCATCTACTCGGACTCGTTCCGGTCTCTGCCGGTTTCTCTGCGCAACCGCCTCATCGACCGCCTCGGCGCCGTGTTGGAGGGCCGCGCCGGCTCGGACCGCTACGCTTACTTGCCCGCCGGGGAGCGCGCCGCCATTCGGGATGTCCTTCTCGCCACGCTCCCGATCGCGCGGGAACGATGGCTGAACGCCCCCGGCTCAGCGCCGTCCACCGCCGCCGATTCCGGCGCCGAGTGATTCGCCCGTCTACGGACGACGCTCCGCCTCGGCGATGAGACTCGCCACGACGTCCGGGAAGGGACGATAGGCCCACGCGCCCAGTCTCCATCCAATCCCCGGCAGGATCACGCGCTGCGCCGTGGCATACGTCACCGCGATGAGTCGGCCATCCCCATCGACCACTGGTCCGCCGCTGTCACCCGGCTGCAGCGGGGCGTCATGCTCGATCCGCCAACCACCCTCCCTGAACGACTCCGCCCTCACGCGCGAAAGCCGACCCGAAAGCGGAAGCAACGTGGCCGGCGGTCCCGGAGCCTCATGCGGCTGCGAGCCGAAAACAAAGGCCGGGGTCCCCGGAGCCGGTGCGGCGGACCAGACAAAGACAGCGTCCAACGGCCGCCTCACCCGCAGCAGCGCAAGGTCCGGGCCGCCTTGATCCACCTCGCCCCGCCACACGACCTGCGCGCGTTCGGAGTGGACCCGGGCGCCTCCCGCAAACTGCAGGAGCAGGACCTCGGAGCCGTTCGCCAAACCATGGGCCGACGTCAGGAAGTACCCGCGCGCATCGATCGCGCTGGCGCATCCGATCCCACCCCAGGGCGTGACCAGGACTGCGGTGCGCCGGCGCACGTAGTCGAGCAGCGGCTGTCGTTCCACCTCGCGGCCCAACCACGCCTCACCCGAGGCCCGACGGTCAAGGGGCGACGGTCGGTACTGGCAACCCGCCAGCCAGGCGAGAGCAACCACCCACGCAACCGCGCGCACGGAACGGCCTCCGCCCAGACACCGCACCCAAGAGGCAAAGGAAAAGCGTTTCACCGGTGTCCGGGAACATGGACCCCAAACCGTCGCAACTCAACGTCCGGGCAAAGTCGGAGTTGCCGAGTCGGCGGGGATGCGTTGGCGTAACGTGCCCCGTCCAACCCCAGCCCCCACTACCGTCTTCCGAGTCCTCCTTTCATGAACTCCTCCATCCGCAACCGCCTGTTTTTCATGATGCTCCTGGAGATCGCCATTTGGGGAGCATGGCAGATCAAGATCTTCCCCTACATGGGCATGCTCGGCTTCAGCGCCGGTCAACAGGCGTGGATCGGGAGCGTCTTCGGGATCGCGTCCGTGATCGGTTTGTTCTTCAGCAACCAGTTTGCCGACCGCAACTTCTCCGCTGAGCGATTCCTCGCCTTCAGCCATCTCGTCGGCGGCATCGCGCTCGTGGCCACCGCATTCACGACCTCCTTCGCGACGTTCTTCACGCTCTTCCTGATCTACGGTCTGCTCTACGTGCCCACCCTGTCGGTCACCAACTCGCTCGCCTTCGCCCATCTCCAGAACCCGGCCCGGGACTTCGGCTTCGTCCGCATGGGCGGCACCGTCGGCTGGATCGTGGTCAGCTGGCCCTTCATCTTCCTGCTCGGGGACAAGGCCGACGCCGCCGCTACACGCTGGGTCTTCATCGTCGCCGGCCTGATCTCCTTCGTCCTTGCCGCCTACAGCCTCACGCTTCCCCACACGCCGCCGCGTCGCGACGCCGTGGGGCTTGATCGCTTCGCCTGGATGCGCGCCGCCAAGCTGCTCCGCCAGCCTTTCGTCGCCATCCTCTTCCTCGTCACCTTCCTCGACTCGGTTATTCACAACGGATACTTCGTCGTGATCGACGGCTTCCTCACCCACGTGGGCATTTCAGCCAAGATGACCATGGTCGTCAGCAGCATCGGCCAAGTCGCGGAGATCGTAACCATGCTCGTGCTCGGAGCCGTCCTGACGCGGCTGGGTTGGAAGTGGACCATGATCTGCGGCATCCTCGGCCACGCGATCCGCTACGGCGTGTTCGCGGTCTTCGCCGACTCAAACCACACGTGGCTGATCATCGCGGTGCAGGTTCTCCACGGGGTCTGCTACGCGTTCTTCTTCGCGACGGTTTACATCTTCGTCGACGCCGTCTTCCCGAAGGACGTTCGCGCCAGCGCCCAGGGTGCCGCCAACCTGCTCATCCTCGGTCTGGGCATGGTGGTGGCCAGCCAACTCTTCCCGCGCCTCGTCGCGACGTTCACGCCGGCCGGGGGGGAGATCGACTACCAGCGGCTTTTCCTGGTGCCGACCGTCATCGCCATCGTCGGCATCGCCCTCCTGCTCTTCTTCTTCCGTCCGCCGACCCACGGGCCGGACAACGCCGGATCCGCTCCGGCGCCGCACTGAGTTCAGGCATCCCTCGTTTTTCCCTTCTCTTCGCTTTCTCATGCCTTCCCGTCTTCGCGTCCTCGTCGTTGGCTGCGGCCACATGGGCACCTCGCACGCATTGGCCTATCACGCGCTGCCCGATGACTTTGAGATCGTCGGACTCGTCAGCCGCGGAGCCGAGTCCCGCGGCGCGCTCAACCGCCAGCTGGGCGGGGGCATCGCGGAATTCTCCGACTACACCCACGCCCTCGCCACCACCAAGCCGGATGCGGTCTGCATCGGCACCTACCCGGACACCCACGCCGCCTATGCCATCGCCGCGATGGAGGCCGGCGCCCATGTCTTCCTCGAAAAACCGGTCGCCGAAACCGTCGCCGAATGCGAGCGCGTGGTCGCCACCGCTCACCGGCTGCGGCGCAAGCTGGTCGTCGGCTACATCCTCCAGGTCCACCCATCGTGGCTGCGTTTCGTCGAGCTTGCCCAGACGCTCGGCAAACCGCTCGTGATGCGGATGAACCTCAACCAGCAGAGTTCCGGCGCCAACTGGCGCACGCACCGCAACCTGTTGTCGTCGCTCTCGCCCATCGTCGACTGCGGCGTGCACTACATCGAGGTGATGTGCCGCATGACCAAGGCCCGGCCCGTCCGGGTGAGCGGTCTGCGCGCGCGCCTCACCGACGATCTGCCCGCCGGTCGCGTGAACTACGGCCATCTGCAGGTGACGTTCGATGACGGTTCGGTCGGCTGGTACGAGGCGGGCTGGGGTCCAATGATGAGCGAGACCGCGTTCTTCGTCAAAGACGTGGTCGGTCCCAAGGGCTGCGTGAGCATCATGGCCCGCAAGGCCGCCAGCGCGGGGAAGTCTGCCGACGTGGGGTCGCACAGCGCGACTGAATCCCTGCTCCGCCACCACTCCGATCTGGCAGCCGATGGGACGTTCTCGCGCGCGGACGAGTGGATCGATGTCTCCGATGAGCCGTCCCACGACGAGCTCTGCCGCCGCGAGCAGGAACTCTTTCTGCGCGCGATCCGCGAGGATCGCGACCTCACCGCACACCTCCAGAGTGCAATCGACAGCCTCCGCGTCGTGATCGCCGCGGACCAGGCCGCGATCGAGGGCCGCACCCTCACGCTCTGAACGGCCGCCAGCCGCTCCGGCAGCGTCGGGACGGTCGCTCGGTCAACGCATCGGGCAGGGCATCACGGCCCGTCGCTGACCGGGCGCTCGGGCAGCCCGCATCGGGCGACGCACCCGTGCACGCCACCCGCGGGCACGGATTCGAATCGGCAGCCCGGCACGGAACCCGCCGCTCAGACAAAGCGGCGTAGCCGCTCCTGCACGTCGCGACGGAATTGATCCACCTGCGCGAGCGTGAAGGCTTCGAGAGTCGGTCCGTTCTCGGCCAATACGGGTGTCAGATCCCACGCCCACGTGATGCCAGCCAGTTGATCCGTGGCCCGCGGCGTGCTGTACGTCGCATTCGCGGTCCGGCGCCCCTGCGAGGCAAGGTCGTAGCGCTTGCCTCCCGTGACCTGCGAATCGAAGGCCCGCACCAGCTCCAGCGCGAGTTCCGGACGACGTCCCGCGTCGAGCGCGACCTTCACGCCGTCATCCAGCCAATCGAGATCGCGCCACACCTCGACGCCGAGGACGCGGCGGGGACGGCGCTCCGGAGGCAAGCCGCGCAGGGCCTCAAGGCAACGCTGCAACACCGCGATGTGCGTGTCGTGCTTGTCCGCCGGGTTGTGCACGTACACCACCTCGGGTGAACACCCCCCGAAGATCGCCACGAGGTCCGCGGCGACGTCGGGCTGGCGCGGCTGCTTCACCCGCGCACTCGGATGAGCGAGCTGGATCTGGACCCGGTAACGGCCCAGTTCGGCCGCACGACGCTGCTCCTGCCGACGCACGCCCTTCATCTGCTCGTCGGTCAGGTGCGCATACGGCCCGGTCCGCGGTGAACCCGCACCATCGGTGACGACGACACCGCCAAACGCGCGCCGGTCGGGCGCGTCGAGGCAATCACAGATGCCATCGTGCGCCATGATCTCGATGTCATCCTGATGCGCCGCGACGCAGAGGTGCGTCACCTGGCGCAGCGCCTCCGCCGGGGAGAGCGCGCCGGCGGGGACGTACACATCTGCCATCGGATCGGAAAAGCGCATCGGGGAAAGGAAACGGAGGACGAGTCAGGAAAGACGCGGAAACACCGCCGATCGGATCACGCGGACGCGGGCCGCCACCGTTGGAAGGCCTCGATCGCCTCGTAATTCGCGAGACCGAGGGCGTCGTAAACGGAGGCGAGGCCGCGGTTGTGCTGCTCGGCCTGCTGCCACGGTTCGCGCAGCCCGGCCGCCACCGGGGTCTGACTGCGCTGGCTCTGGTGATGGAAGATGGCCTGCGTCTTCTGCTCAAGCTCGCGCGGACTGAACGGCACCGCCATGTCGATCTCCGCCGCGTCCCACGCGGTCTCCACGCCGCGGTACAGCCAGACGCGGCACGCGGCGAACCAAGCCTCGTCCTGAAGTTCCGCGCAGGCCCGCCGGATGAGGTCGAAGCACACCGCCGTGATCGAGGATGGGTCGTCCCGGTCGCCGGTGGCGAAAATCTGGTGCGAGCGAAGCTCGCGCAGGATCGCGACGACCGCGGCGGCATCCGTCGCGTCGGGACGGAACTGCCGGTAACGTCCGCGCTCGTAGAAGGCGAGGTCCGCAAATCGCACCCGCTCGCGCCCGAGTCCGCAGGCCGCCAGCGCCGCCCGTTCCTCGCAGCGCCGGACGAGACCCTTGAGGCGCCGGATCTCCAGGGTGTCGCCGGCGAAGGCCGCCTTGGCTCGGAGCTGCCGCCCGACATCGGCGGCGAAACCCGCCGCCGGACCGCCGCTCAACTCAAACGCCCCGGAAAGCTCCCCGACCAGATCAACGGCCAGCAATGCCTCCTCGTCCGGCAGCGCCAAGCTTCCCGACGTCTGGCAGATGACCGTCACGTCATGGCCCTGATCGACGAGGCGACGCAGCGTGCCACCCATGCCGAGGACCGCGTGCGACGGCTCGGGGCTGAAGACGACCACCCGCTTGGGATGCGGAGAGGCGCGCTCGGGGCGGTGTGAATCATCCGCGTTGGGCTTGCCCCCCGGCCACCCGGTGATCGTGTGCTGCAGCTCGTTGAACACATCGATGTTCAAGCCGTAGGCGGGACCGCGTTCGGTCAGGAGGTCCGCCATGCCGTGCTCGCTGTAGTCCTCGTCGAGGAGCTTCAACACCGGCTTTTTCACGTGCTGCGAGAGCCAGACCACCGACTGGCGCACCCGCGGCGCCGTCCATTCAATCGAGCCCACCAGCCAGGGATAGCGCACGCGCGTCAGGGCGGACGCCGCGGCGCGATCGATCAGGAAACGCGCCCGCGGGTGCCCCTGCAGGAAACTCGCCGGGAGCGCCTCGGTCGGCGGCTGCTCGACTGCCTGCGCAATGATGGCCGCCTTGGCCTCACCCCAAGCGAGCAGGACGATCGAGCGGGCGTCGAGAATGGTGCCGACGCCCATGGTGATGGCATGGCGCGGCACGTTGGCTTCGCCAAGGAAGTCCCGCGCCGCATCCCGCCGCGTCAGGCCATCGAGCGTGACCAAGCGCGTGCGCGATTCACGGGTCGAACCCGGCTCGTTGAAACCGATGTGTCCCGTGCGTCCGATGCCGAGGATCTGGAGATCGAGTCCACCCGCCGCACGGATGCGCTCCTCATAGCTCCGGCACCACGCAAACACATCGCTCCGCGCCACCGAACCATCGGGCACGTTCACGTTCTCCGCCGGAATGTCGAGGTGCGAGAAGAGCTGCTCGTGCATGAACCGCCAGTAGCTCTCCGGGTGGGTCCGCGGCAGGCCGTAATACTCGTCGAGATTGAAGGTGATGACCCGTTTGAAACTGAGGCCCGTCTCCCGATGCAAACGGATCAGCTCCCGGTAAAGCCGCACCGGCGTCGAACCCGTGGCCAGACCCAGCACCGTGTTGCGACCCGCCTGTTCGTTGCGATGGATAAGTTCGGCGATCTCGGCCGCCAACTGGGTGCAGGCCTCATCGGCACTCGCGCAGACGGTCGTGGGGATGCGTTCGCGCTGCTGGGACTCAAGCGAGGGAGCGTTCATGCGGGTCCCGACCTTAGCAGGATCAGGCCCGCTGCCAATCCCTCATCGCGAGGCCCTTCCGCCTGCCCCGCGTTTCTTTTCTTCACTTCGACCCCAGCTTGTCCGGATACTCCCCGGCCGCCACCAAGGCGCGCAGGGCCGACTCGACCGCCGCCCGGTCCTCGCGGTAGGTCACGCCAAACCACGACGACGTCGTCTCCAGGACGTCCACGGTAGCCTCCCCCGCCGACACTATCCCGGAAATCGCCTCGGGCAGGTAGAACTCCGCCTTCACGTCACCGCCCCGTTCGGCAAGAAAGACCCTCAGCCGTCGGTCGAGAAGCGGCAGGACCGCCGGACTGAAGCCCCAGCAGTTCAGGGACACCACCTCCTCGCCCGAGTAGCGACGACCCTCTCCCACCTCCGCCACCGCGATTCCGGTATGCTCGGTCACCCGGGTCAGGCGCCGTCCTTCCAGCTCGCACACGCCTCGTGAGACCGTGCCGTGCTCCGAAAGTGTCTTGGCCAAATGAAATCCCACCATCGCGCACCGCGCGGGGCCCGGAGCGACGGCGCCGGGATCCGCGGCGAGGAAGCGCGCCAACTGGACGAACGAATCGCGGCCGTAGAAGTCATCCGCGTTGATCACCGCAAAGGGTCCGTCGAGCTGAGCCCGGGCGCACCACAACGCGTGACCGGTGCCCCAGGGACGCGCCCGATCAGCCGGGGGCACACGCCCGTCGGGAAGATCCGTCACGGCCTGGAACGCATAGTCGACCGCAAGCACTCCGGCGTAACGCGCGCCGATCTGCGCGCGGAACTGATCCGCAAAGTCGCGCCGGATGACGAACAGCACGCGCGTGAACCCGGCCCGGCAGGCGTCGAACACAGCGTAGTCCAGGACGGTCTCGCCGGACGGACCCACCGCATCCAGCTGCTTCAGGCCGCCGTACCGGCTGCCCATCCCCGCCGCGAGGATCACCAGAGTCAGGCGCATGCGAAGGGGCGGGCGTTCAGCGGGCCGTCTTGGTCGCGAAGTAAGTCTTGGCCTCCGCAACGAGGCGGTTCGGATCCGAGGCGAACGCCTTGCTGTCCGTCTCGATCGCCATCACGCCCGACCAGCCCGAGCGACGGATCTCGGCAAACAGGCCGTCATAATTGGCGTGGCCACGTCCGATCTCCGTATCGATCGCCACCACTTTTCCGTCCACCACCTCGCGGGTCTTGTCCTTGAAGTGCATGTCGTAGACGCGGCCCCCGTAACTGCGGAAAACTTCCGCCGCATCAAAACCCGCGGCGGTGATCCAGCCGACATCCAGGCAGACGCCGATCCGCGGGTCGCGCGCGGCGAGCACCGCCCGCACGGTCGCCGGATCGCCGTACACCGTCCCGGTGCCATGGTTGTGGATCGCGAGGCGGATGTCATACTCCTTCACCAGTTGCTCAAGATTGTCCCACTCGGCGAGATCCCGCGGCTCGACGACGATCAACTTGATGCCCATCAGGCGCGCAAACTCAAAGAGGCGGCGGTTCTTTTCCTTGTCCAGCGAGGTGCCGGCGACACCAAACGTGTAGGCGACCAACCCGTGCTTTTCGAGGATGGCTTTTTTGCGCAGGGTCTCCTCGCGCGGGGCCATGGGATCGAGGTGCGATCCGATCAGCTGCAGGTTGCGGATGCCGTGCTTGACCGCAAAGCTCACGACCTCGTCAAAGGTCATGTTGCGGCAGGTCCAGGTCTGCAGGCCGAGGGATGGGCCAGTCGGCGAATCGGCCGCGACCGCGGCCGTCATCCACGGGCCGACACTGAGGGCGAGGAGGAGTGAGAGCCGGGAGCGTGACATAAGGGAAACGGGTGTGCGCAGGATCAAGCCGCCCGCGCACGCTGTCCACCCCGTTTCCACCGCCCGCGCCGCGCTAGGACTGCGGATACTCCCAGCCGGAGCGGTACGGACGGGAAAGCAGCGCATTGGCCGCCGCGTCGCCGACCACGTCCTCGCGGGCGCCGTCCCACTCGAGGCTGCGGCCGCAGCGGAGCGAGACCATGCCGAGCAGCGCCAGATTGCTTGAGACATGCAGGTCCGCGAGGTCGCACACCGGCTTGCGTCCGGTGCGGATCGCATCGAGGAAATCGGCCCAGAGCTCCCGGATGTTCTGCCCATCCGGCTGCCCCAGTTGCGCCGCCTCGCGCACGACGGCGGCCTTGGGATCGTTCGGATAGAACACCCATCCGTCGCGCCATCCGAGATGCAGCACGCCCTTCGTGCCTTGGAAGTGGCAGCCCACGCTCTCGCCTTGGAAAGGCCCGGTGCCCCCGAACCGCCGATGCTCCCACAGCACCGTGAAGCGGGGGAAGCGGTACGTCGCCACCTGATGATCCGGGGCGTCCGGAGTCTGCCCCTCGGGCGTGAGCACCGCCGGCCCGGCAATCGGGCGTCCGCCGGTCGAGTAGATGTGCGTCGGTTGATCCTCGCCGGTGATCCAGCGCACCTGATCCAGCCAATGAATCCCCCAGTCACCCAGCGTCCCGTTGGCGTAGTCGAGGTAGTTGCGGAAGCCCCGGGGATGGATCGCCCCGGACCACGCTCCGCGGGCATCCCGGGGATCGCCGCCGTTGTAAGGACGCAGCGGAGCCGGACCACACCAGAAGTCCCAGTCCAGCTCCGGGGGCACGTCACGGGTCGGCAGGATCCGGTCCGGACCGCCGCCGGAATTGACGAAGCAGCGCACCATGCCGATCTCACCCACCCCTCCCCGACGGACGAACTCCCGCGCGCTCAGATTGTGCGGGGAGATGCGCCGGTGGGTGCCGACCTGCACCACGCGTCCGGCGGCGGCCGCCGCCCGGACCATCGCCCGGCCTTCGCGGACGGTGTGGGCGATGGGTTTCTCGACGTAGACATGCGCGCCCGCGCGCACCGCCGCGATCGTCGGCAGCGCATGCCAGTGATCCGGGGTCGCCACGATCGCGATCTCCGGCTTCGTCTGGGCGAGCAGTTCCCGGTAATCCTTGAAGAGCCGCGGCGTGTCGCCCGTGCCCTCCTGCACGCGTTGCAGGGTCGCGGGAAACTGGCGCGCATCGACGTCGCAAAGCCCGACGATCTCGCAGGCCCGGCTGGCCATCGCCTCGCGGAGGATGTTGCCGCCCCACCAGCCGCAGCCGATCAGCACGGTGCGGTAGCGACGACCCGTCGGCTCGCCGGCGCGCAGCCGCGCGGGCATCGTCGCCCACGCTCCCGCCGCCAGCGCGGTGCCAAGGAAAGCCCGGCGGCCCGTGGCGCCAGCCGCGATGCCGGAGCCGGTCGCCGCCGCGGAGCGCGGAGTGTCAGAGGGTGATTCCAGGGAGTTCATTCTTCAATGTAGAGATCGAGTTGCTGGCCAACGTACACCGTGCGGTCCGCCGACTTGGGAAAGCGGTAGATCACCTGAAGCACTCTCGTATCCACTCGTTCCGTACTTGCTCCGGTCAGGGAGCGCTTCGGCACGACGTAGGGTTCGATGCGCACGAACTCCATCGCGATGGGGCGACTGGTGTCGCCCTTCAGGTAGCCCACGGCCCGGGCCCCGGTCCGCACCCGCGGCGCGACCTGCTCGTCGACGTCGGCCCGGACCTGGATCTCGTCGATGTCGCCAAGCACGAGGGGCGGCGTCGCGGCGCCGGCGGCGACGAATTCTCCGGCGCGCACGTTGACCTGCAGGATCGTGCCATCGATCGGGGCGCGGATGACGAGGCGCTCCAGCAGGGTCTCGGTCTGGGCCACCGCCGCCCGCGCCGCCTCCCGCTGCGCCTCGGCCGTCGCCACCTGCGCCTCCACCACGGCGAACTCGTTCCGAGCGGACTCCAGCGCCTCGGCCGAGGCCACGCTCCCCTCGCGGAGCTTCTCCACGCGGGCCATCGAGTCACGCACCAGCCGCAGCGATGCGCGCGCTGTAGCCACCTGGGCCTCGGCGACACCGACCTGGGCCCGCTGCGCCCCCAGCGCGGCACGCGCTTCGCGGTCATCCAACTCCAGCAGCACCGCCCCCGCCGCCACACGCTCCCACACCGCGACCCGCACGGCCTTGACGACACCCGGGAGAGGCACACCGACCAGGGTGTTCTCGCGCCGCGCCTCCACGAGGCCACTCGCCCCGACGGCCTTCGCAAAGGGCTTCGCGGCCGGCGCATGCGGCGGCGGTGGGATCGGGACGTTCGAGGTCGCGCGCAGGCGCAGCACGAAGGTGGTGATGCCGACCGCACCGAGGAGAGCGAGGTAGACCGAGACTTTACGCAGGAGGATCATGGCCGAGAGGGACCGAAAGAGGAACGATGGCGGAGGAGCAGCGGAGCGAGGGACGAGCGAGGCCGGCGAATCAGAGTTTCTCGGTGTGGACCGCGGCGATCTCCGCCGGCGTCTGGAGCACGCGAAGGATGCGCCCGTCCTCCATCTCGCTCATGCGGTCCGCGAACGGATACGTGCGCGGATCATGGGTCACCACCACGACGCAGCGCTGCGGATCCCGCACGACGTCGCGCAGCAGCGCCATCACCCGCTGACCATTCTCGCGGTCGAGCGAGGCAGTGGGTTCATCGCAGATGATCACGCGGGGCTCATGCACGAGAGCCCGGGCGATGGCGACCCGCTGCTGCTGGCCGCCGGAGAGACGACCGGGAAGCTCGCGGGCCTTTTCCGGGATTCCCACCCGGGCCAGCGATTCCTGCGCCCGCGCGAGCGCGGTCCGCATCGGTGCGCCTTGAATGAGAAGCGGCACCGCCGCGTTCTCGACCACGGTGAGGGTCGGGATGAGGTTGAACTGCTGGAAGACGAAGCCGATGTGCCGGGCGCGGAACGCCGTCACCTCCGCGCGGGAGAGTCCGGGCAGTGATTGACCCAAGACCTCGATCTCCCCCGCATCGCCGGCAAGCGTGCCCGCGACGATCGAGAGCAGCGTGGTCTTGCCGCAGCCGGATGGGCCGACGAGGAACATCATCTCCCCCTCGCAGGCGGCGAAGTCCACGCCCTTGAGCACGTGGATGCGGGCGTCTCCCTCGCCAAAGAACTTCTCGAGACAGCGAACCGCGATCGCGGCCCGGGACAAAGGGGAGTCTTTCGTCGTCATCGGCTCAACGGAACACGATCGCCGGCTCGGTCCGGGTCACGCGGATGATCCCCAGAATCGCCGAGAACCCGCTGATCAGGAGAATCACCCCAAGCACGCCCACCGGGAGCTGCCAAGGGGTGTACACGCCGACCTTGCCGAGCCGCACGAAGAAACGCAGGACGACCGAGGCCACGCCGGCGCCGATGCCGTAGCCGATCAGGCCCGTCGTCAGGGACTGCACGGCCAGCATCGCCGTAAGGCGGCCGTTGCTCGCACCCATGGCCTTCAACGCGGCGAAGTTCCGGAGGTTCTCGAGGACAAAGGCATGGAAGGTCTGCGCGGCGATCAGCATCCCCACGATCGCACCGATCAGCACGATCGAACCGATGGCGAACGGGATGCCCGTGTTGCGGACGTACCACCAGATCGTCGACCACCGGAACTCCTCCTCGGTCAGCGCGCGCAGCCCGGTCCCGGCCGTGATGCGACGGCACACCTCCTCGTCACTCAGGCCCGCTTCTCCGGACGCGAGGATGAAGGTGAGCATCTTCCGCTGCTGCGGGGCGTAGAGCACGGCGCGATCGTACGTCGTGAAGACAAAAGGGCCGCCGGTGAAGCTGCGCCGGGTCTTCGCCACGCCCACGATGCGGGCCTCCCGGTCGTTGATCTCAATGGTATCGCCCAGCCCGATCCGCCGCGGCGCACCGTCCGGGTACTGCTGCCCCTCAGAGAAGCGGTCGAGGCCGAACTCGTCGGTGATGACGGTGTTGGGCAGGCGCAGTTCGTCGAGGCTCCCCTGCAGCAGGAGGGCGGGCGCGCCCGCCAGCGTGGTCGCATCGAGACCCACGAGCGTGACGAGCTTGAAGTTCCCGTCCGGCATCCGGGCCTGCAAGGTGCCCTGAAAATACGGCGCCGCCCACGCCACGCCGGCCACCGAGCGCACGCGGTTCACGTCGGTATCCCGCAGCGGCTTGCTGTCGAGGGACTGCTCCGCCTTCGGATCCATCACCCAGATGTGCGAGCGCGAGTTGAACATGTTCGCGTAGGTCCACGTCATCAGCCCGCAGAAGACGCTGGGAAACTGCGTCATCAGCAGCGTCGAGAACGTCAGCCCGCTCACCAGCAGCAGGTACTTGCCGCGGTCGCCGAACAGCATCTTGAGCGCGAGTCGGATCATCGGGAAACGCGGCCGGGAAGGCGGAACCCGCTAGCGGACGCCGCCGGCGCGCGGCAGCCGCAGGGCCAGGACGACGCCGAGACCGGCGAGGAAGAAGCCTCCATTCGCGAGGACGGCGACGCGGAAGCCGTGCGCCGTCGCAAGTTCACCCATGACCAGCGGCCCGATCACCCCGCCAAGACGCGCGAAAAGGCTCCAGAAGCCGAAGAATTCACCCGCGCGGCCGGTCGGCGTGAGCGCGGAGACCACGGCGCGGCTGGCCGACTGGATTGACCCGATGCCGAGACCCGCAATGGCTCCGATCACGAAGAACTCCGTCTTGGTGCGGCAGAACGCGGCCCACCCGCAGACGACGATCCACAGCAGGAGCGATGCGACCAGCGCCGGCTTGGCACCGAGGCGATCCTGCAGGACGCCAAAAGCCAGGGCCCCGAGAGCGCTTGAGATCTGCAAGCCGGCAAAGAGCAGGAGGTTCTCGGTCGCAGTGAGATGCAGGACCTCGGCCCCGAAGAGGGAGGCGAACGTGATGATCGCCATCAGGCCGGAGAGGAAAAGCGTGAAGGCGACGAAGAACAGGGCGAGCGTGCGATGCTGCGGCAACTCCCGGGCGGTCCTCAGCATCGTCCGCCACCCCGCCGTCGCGAAGCCCTCGCCTGCAGGGAGGGCGCGCGGCTGCGCCCGCTCGCGGAGAAACAGGAGCGTCGGCAGCGTCGCCACCATGAAGAACACGCCGGTCATGAGGAACGTCCACCGCGCCGAAGCCCCCAGTCCCACGATGAGCCCCAGCGCGAGCGCAAGGCTCAGGAGGCCGCCCATGTACCCAAAGCTCCAGCCGTAGGCGGAGATTCTTCCGACGTTCTCCGGGGTGCTGATCTCCGGGAGGAAACTCGCGCAGGCGGATTCGCTCAGGCAGAAGGCGAGGTTCGCCGCCGCGACCAGCGTCACCGCCAGCCACAGGTCCCCCGGACCCGTCACGGTGAGCAGGGCCGTCGCCAGGGAACAGGCCGCCGCCGAACCCAGCAGCAACCGCTTCTTGCGACCCGTAAAGTCCGCCATCGCCCCGAGCCACGGCGCCAGAACGATCACCGCCGCCTGCGAGAGAGCCAGCGTGCGACCCCACCACCCTGCCGCCTCCGGCGCTCCGCCCGCGACCACGTCCTTGAAATACACCGCATAGACGACGGTGACGATGATCGTCGTGAACGCCGAGTTGGCGAAGTCGAAGCAGCACCAGCCGAAGATCTCTCGCCGCGTAACCGGCGATGACTGCGGAGAACCCATGCCCGAGCGTCGGACCTCCGGGGAAGCAACGCAAGCGAACAGCGGATTCCCGCGACCCGCGCCACCCGAACAACATCCGCAGGCGCGTCCAAGGCACCCGAAAACGCCGCTTGCCTCGTCTCCTTTCCCGGCAATTCTTGTCCTTGAATGCCTGAGTCCGTCTCGTCCGCCGTCCCGCCGTCCTTGCTGCAGCGCCTCTCCCGCGCCCTGATCCAGTGGATCGATTCCGATTACTGCCCGGAGGGTGCCGCGCGCCTCCGGGAGCAGCCCGACCGCGTTGACTGGCTCCGCGTGATGCCGTTCATCTTCCTTCACGCCGGATGCCTCGGCGTTCTCTGGGTCGGCTGGAGCCCCGTCGCCGTCTGGTCCGCAGTCGCACTTTATTTCATCCGCATGTTCGCGGTGACGGGCATCCACCATCGGTATTTCTCGCACAAGACCTACAGCACGTCCCGCTTCGGCCAGTTCCTGCTCGCGGTCTTCGCCGGCACCACGGTGCAGCGCGGATCGCTCTGGTGGGCCTACCACCATCGGCATCACCACCAGCACTCGGACCAGCCCGAGGATGCCCACTCGCCGCACGTCCATGGATTCCTTTGGTCGCACATCGGCTGGATCACCAGTCGCCGGAACTTTCCGACCGACTACACGAAGATCCGCGACCTGGTGCGCTTTCCCGAACTGGTCTGGCTGAACCGCTTCGACCTCGTGGTGCCCGCCCTTTTCGCCGTCGCCCTCTTCGGCATCGGCGCCCTGCTGGAAGCCTTCGCCCCCTCCCTCGGCACCACGGGCCCGCAGATGCTCGTCTGGGCCTTCTTCATCAGCACGACCGTCCTGTTCCACGGCACGGCCTGCATCAATTCCATGGCCCATCTCGTGGGCCGGCGCCGTTTCCGGACCGAGGACGATTCCCGCAACAGCTTCATCCTCGCGATCATCACGCTGGGGGAAGGCTGGCACAATAACCACCACCGCTACCAGTCCTCGACGCGCAACGGGTTCTACTGGTGGGAGATCGATCCCACCTATTACGTGCTGAAGGTCCTGTCGTGGACGGGCTTCATCTGGGGCCTCAAGCCCGTGCCGCAGGCGATCCTCGACGAAGGCGCGCGCGCCGAGCACGCCGCGTCGGTGGCCGCGGCCGAGTCCGCCGCCCGCGCCCGCCGCGAACACGGCCACTCGCCGCTCAAGCAGGTCATCCCGGCCGCCGCCGCCATCGCGGTCGCCACCGTCCAAGCCGCCAACACCGAGGCCCCGCGCAAGACGGAGTCGCCCGCCGTGCACAGGGACGTCACCGAGTTGGCGCACGAGTTGAAGTCGGCTCAGGACTCGCCGGGCACGCCGCGGGCTCCAGGGGCCTGAGGTCGGGGCCGGTCCGCCCGCGCCACCATGGCCCGCATCGCGATCATCGGCACCGGCATCGCCGGACTCGGCTGCGCGCACTTCCTTCACCGGCGCCATGACCTGACGCTCTTCGAGCGCAACCGCCACGTCGGCGGACACACCCACACGGTCGAGATCAGCGAGCCCGCATCGGCGCTCGGCCCGGCCCGCATCCGTCCCGTGGACACCGGGTTCATGGTCTACAACGAGGTCACCTACCCCCTGCTGACCCGCTTGTTCCGTGAACTCGCGGTCCCGACAAAGCCGACGAACATGTCGTTCGCGGTGAAGCACACGGCCGAGAACATTGAATTCTCCGGCTCGTCGCTGAACCACCTCTTCGCCCAGCGCCGCAACCTCCTGCGCCCGCGCTTCGTCCGCATGCTGCTGCAGATCAACCGCTTCAACCAGGAGGCGGTGGCTGCGCTCGGCCGGCCGGAGACGGCGCCGATGACCTTGGGCGAGTACGTCCGCGCCCGGGGCTACGGCGACGACTTCTTCAATCTCTACCTCGTACCGATGAGTTCGGCGGTCTGGAGCACGCCGCCGGAGCTCATGCTGACCTTCCCGGCGGCCACCCTCCTGCGTTTCTTCCACAATCACGGCTTTCTCGGGCTCCATACCCAGCATCCGTGGCGGACGGTGGACGGCGGTTCGCGGGAGTACGTCCGCCGACTGACCGCCCCGTGGCGCGACCGCATCTTGGTCGGCGACGCCGCGACGCGCGTCCGCCGGGAGCCCGGCCGCGTCATCATCGAGACCGCGGCCGGAGCCACGCAGGCCTTTGACCGTGTCATCGTGGCCACTCACGCCGACGAGGCGCTGGGGCTGCTCGGGGACGCAACGCCCGCCGAGCGCGAAATCCTGGGGGAGTTCCAGTACCAGCCGAACACCGCCACGCTGCACATGGACGCCCGCGTGATGCCGAAGACCCGCCTGGCGTGGTCATCCTGGAACTACGAGCTGACGTCGCGGACGGGCGGCCCGGGCACCACCGCGACGCATTACTGGATGAACCGCCTGCAGGGCGTCAGTGACCGGGAGAACTACTTCGTTTCCATCGGCCGGCCCGAAGCAATCGATCCGGCCCGGGTGCTCCAGCGCATCGAAACCTCGCACCCGCTCTTCAGCCTCGGCGCGATCCAGGCGCAGGCGGCGCTGCCCGGGCTGAACGCCTCGGCCCGGGGCGGTACTGAGACGTACTTCTGCGGGAGCTACTTCCGCTTCGGCTTTCACGAGGACGCCCTGCTGAGCGCGTGCACGCTGAGCGAACTCCTGCTTGGTGAGGACCCGTGGTCGGTCGCGACCGCGTCGGCGGGACCGCTTGCGCCAACGCGCTAAGCGGGCAGACTGCCGGGGCTTCTTCGCGCCGGCGCCGCGCCCGCCCCGGCCGAAGTCCCGCCGCCCCATGAGTGACCCCAAGCCCGACCCCGCCTCCGCCGAGCCTGCGGCGGACTCCCCGCCGGAACTGAGCGTCGTCATTCCGTTTTACAACGAGTCTCCGAACATCCCTCCCCTGCTGGCGGAGTTGCGGGAAACCCTCGGGCGCCTTGGGATCCGGGCCGAGGTGATCGCGGTTGAAGACGGGAGCACGGACGACTCCCGTGCCGTCTTGGAACGTGCGGCGGCGAGCTGGCCGGACCTCCGCGTCGTCCCGCTCCCGCGCAACCGCGGGCAGGCCGTCGCGCTCTGGCGCGGGCTGGAGCGGGTGCGGGCCCCGTGGATCGCGACGCTCGACGGCGACGGCCAGAATCCTCCCGGCGAACTGGCGCGTCTCTGGGAACGGCGCGGAGAGGCCGACCTCCTCGTCGGGCGGCGCGTCGGGCGAAGGGACTCGCTCGCGCGCAAGATCATGTCGCGGATCGCCAACCACGTCCGTCGCGCGCTGCTCCGCGACGGCGTCACCGACAGCGGCTGCGCGCTCCGGCTATTTCGGCGCGAGGTGCGCGCCTCGCTGCCCCCGTTTCGCACGCTCTACTCCTTCATTCCGGCCTGCGCCGTCTCCGGCGGATGGCGCGTCCAGGAAGTCCCCGTCGACCACCGCCCGCGCCTTGCCGGCACCGCGAACTACACGTTCCGCAACATGGCGGTCTTTCCCTTCCTCGACACCCTCGCCTTCTGCTGGGTCCTGCGCCGGATGCTCGACCTCTCGCCGCGGGCCGATGAGCCGGGGGCGAAAATCAGGAAGTAGTTCGATTCATAACCGAGCAGCAGCCCGCAGATGCGGTCTGCTGTTCGTCGGGTCCGCTTCCGAGGTAGGAGGCCCGCCGCCGCCCCATTAGGCCCGCTTTTCGCCCTTCGCCGCGGAAGAGCGAAAGCCGCCCCTCCGAAGGGACGGCCGGGAAATTGGCTGGCGATGGACGAGGGGGCGGGACAACAGTCCGCCATTCCCCAACCCCGTATGATTCCGAAATCCTGGCAACGCATGGCCGCAGCCGCTGCATTGGCTGCGCTCGTCTCCCCGGCCGCCCGCGCAGGCGAGGCCAACATCAAGATCCCCGATCTCGGGCAGGTCTCCTTCCTGAATGGAGCCCTCTCCGGGTACCAAGTCCTGTACATCGGCCTCGCCGTGTGCATGGTCGGCGTCCTCTTCGGCTGGTGGCAGTATCAGCAGACGAAGGCGCTTCCGGTGCACCGCTCCATGGCGGCGGTCTCGAACATCATCTGGGAGACCTGCAAGACGTACCTCGCGCAGCAGGGGCGCTTCCTGATCGGGCTCTGGGGCCTGATCGCCGTCTGCATAGCCTACTACTTCGGAGGCCTGGTCGGGGAATCCCCCGGCGCGGTCCTGATCATCCTCGCCTCGTCCGTCCTCGGCATCCTCGGCAGCTACGGCGTGGCGTGGTTCGGCATCCGGATCAACACCGTCGCAAATTCCCGCGCCGCTTTCTCCGCCCTGCGCGGCAATCCGCTGGCGACCCTCGCGATCCCGCTGCGCTCCGGCATGAGCGTCGGCCTGCTCCTCGTCTCCATCGAGCTGCTCTTCATGATCGCGATCCTCGCGTTCCTTCCGAGCAACCTCGCCGGCCCGTGCTTCGTCGGCTTCGCAATCGGTGAATCCCTCGGCGCCTCCGCCCTTCGCATCTGCGGCGGCATCTTCACCAAGATCGCCGACATCGGCGCCGACCTCATGAAGATCGTCTTCAACCTGCCGGAAGACGACCCGCGCAACCCCGGCGTGATCGCCGACTGCACCGGCGACAACGCCGGCGACTCCGTCGGGCCGACCGCCGATGGCTTCGAGACCTACGGCGTCACCGGCGTCGCCCTGATCGCCTTCCTCGCGCTGGCCCTCGCCGCCAGCCCGGTGCTCTGCGGCACGCTCATCATCTGGCTCTTCGCCATGCGCATCCTGATGGTCGTGACCTCGCTGGTCAGCTACCTCATGAACGAGTCGATGAGCAAGCTGCTCTACGGCGGCTCGCGCGACTTCAATCTCGAGCAGCCGCTGACCAACCTTGTCTGGCTGACTTCCGTCGTCTCAATCGTCGTCACCTACGCCGCCAGTTGGCTCCTGCTCGGCGGTCTCGAAGGCCATCCGGGGCTGTGGTGGGTGCTGTCGACCATCATTTCGCTGGGCACCGTCGCCGGCGCCGTGATCCCCGAGTTCACGAAGGTCTTCACCTCGACCGAGAGCCGTCACGTCAAGGAGGTGGTCACGTCCTCCCGCCAGGGCGGTGCCTCGCTCAACATCCTGAGCGGCTTCGTTTCCGGTAATTTCTCCGCGTTCTGGCAGGGCATCACCATCCTCGTCCTGATGGCCGGTGCGGCCTATTTCGCCGGCCACCCGAGCGTCGTCGGCATGATCCCGGAGAGCATCAGTTTCGCCGCCCCAATCTTCGCCTTCGGCCTCGTCGCCTTCGGATTCCTCGGCATGGGCCCGGTCACGATCGCGGTCGACAGCTTCGGCCCCGTCACCGACAACGCCCAGTCGGTCTACGAACTGTCCCAGATCGAGTCCAAGAAGGAGACGGCGGCGGAAATCGAGCGCGACTTCAAGTTCAAGCCCGACTTTGAGAACGCCAAGTACCAACTCGAGAAGGGCGACGGTGCCGGCAACACCTTCAAGGCCACCGCGAAACCCGTGCTGATCGGCACCGCCGTCGTCGGCGCGACGACCATGGTCTTCGGCATCATCCTGATGCTGCAGCAGATCTATCCTGACACGATCGGCCGCCTCTCGCTCGTGCACCCGGAGGCGCTGATGGGTCTTCTCATGGGCGGCAGCGTGATCTACTGGTTCACCGGGGCATCCACCCAAGCCGTCGTCACCGGCGCTTACCGCGCCGTCGTCTACATCAAGCGCAACATGCGCCTGGACGCCGCCACCGCCTCCACCGAGGCCTCCAAGGAGGTCGTGCGGATCTGCACGCAGTACGCACAGCGCGGCATGGTCAACATCTTCGTGGTGATCTTCTGCTTCGCCCTCGCCCTGCCGTTCTTCGACCCGTTCTTCTTCATCGGCTACCTCATCGGCATGGCGTTCTTCGGTCTGTTCCAAGCCATCTTCATGGCGAATGCCGGCGGCGCGTGGGACAACGCCAAGAAGATCGTCGAGGTCGAGTTGAAGCAAAAACACACGCCCCTCCACGCCGCCACCGTCGTGGGCGACACGGTGGGCGATCCGTTCAAGGATACGTCCTCCGTCTCGCTCAACCCGGTCATCAAGTTCACCACGCTCTTCGGCCTGCTCGCCGTCGAGATCGCCGTGAAGATGGAGGATGAGACCGCCAAGCAGATCTTCGGCTGGGCCATTCTCATCGTCGGCCTCATCTTCGTCTACCGGAGCTTCTACCACATGCGCATCCCGGACGACCCGAGCGACGAGGCCGCCGCGGACGCCACGCTCAAGAGCAACTGAGTCCACGGCGCCCCGCGCCTTCACGTTCCAAGGGCACGCGCTTCCGCGCGTGCCCTTTTTCGTGATCCAATCCGGACGTTTCACCGGCTTTGGCTCAACCCTGGCGGTCGCAACTCCACACGCCGCAGGCTCCGGTCGGCCGCAGCGGTTGCGCGAAGAGCGCTCGCCTCCCGGCGGCTTTGCGGTCTTTCTCACGGGAACCCCGGCTTCCGCCATGCGTCCCGTGTTCCCGCTCCCCGCCGGCTTCCGGCAATTCGCCACCACACGGTTCCCGTCCACGGCACCGTCCCGACCCTCCGCCGGATCTCCGTCTCCCGAAGGACGCCGGTCCACGGCCGGATCGATGACCGCAACCGTATCCCCCCGCCCCGCCCGGACGGCGGCGTCCGCAGGGTCCGCCGCCCGCGCGCTCGCCGCCGGCCTCGCACTCCTCGGTTCCTGCCCCCGGATCCTCGCCCAGCGCGCCCCATTCGAGGCACCCCACGGGGTCGTCGTCTCCGCCAGCCTCACCGCCTCCGAAGCGGGGGCGGACATACTTCGCCGCGGCGGCAACGCCGTTGACGCCGCCGTCGCCACCGGGCTCGCCCTAACCGTCACCTACCCGCGCGCCGGCAACATCGGCGGCGGCGGTTTCCTCGTGCTCCGGCAGCAGGACGGACGCACCACCGCGATCGACTTCCGCGAGCGCGCTCCCAGCGGCGCCACCGCCGACATGTACCTGGATGCCGCCGGTCAGGTCGTGCCGGGACGGTCCACCTCGGGACATCTGGCCGCCGGCGTGCCCGGTACCGTCGCCGGGCTCGCCCTCGCGCTCGAAAAATACGGTTCGGGCAAGTTCTCCTGGGCCGACTTGGTCGAACCGGCTCGCCGGCTCGCCGCCGACGGGATCACGGTGACCCCGGGACTCGCCCGCGACCTCGCTGCAGGCGAGGGCATCTTCGAACGTTTCCCCGAGTCGCGGCGCGTCTTCCAGCGCAACGGCCGCCTCTACCGCGCCGGGGAGCGATGGACCCAGCCGGAACTGAGCCGCACGTTCGCCCGGCTCCAGAAGCACGGACCCCGCGAGTTCTACGAAGGCGAGACCGCCGCCCTGCTGGCCGACGACATGGCCCGCAACGGCGGACTCATCACCCGCGACGACCTGCGCGCTTACCGGCCGGTGGAACGTGAGGTCCTCCGGGGCACCTACCGTGGGTACGAAATCATCACCATGCCTCCCCCGAGTTCGGGAGGCATCGCCCTGCTCCAGATGCTCGCCATGCTCGAGCCACACCCGTTGGGCGAGCTGGGCCACAACTCCACCGCCCGCATCCACCTCGTCACCGAGGTCATGCGCCGGGCCTTCCGCGACCGCGCCGAATACCTTGGGGACCCCGATTTCGTCCGCGTACCGGTCGCCGGCCTCACCGATCCGGAGTACGCTCGCGGACTGATGAAGACGTTCTCCCCCGAGCGCGCCACGCCCAGCGCCGGTCTCGCGGCCGGGATCCCGGCCGGGCTCAACGCACCGTCCCTGCCGCCGGCGGTCAAGGAGTCCTCGGAGACCACCCACTACTCAATCGTCGATGCGGCCGGCAACGCCGTGAGCGTGACCTACACGCTGAATGGACTCTTCGGCAGCGGGGTAACCGTTCCCGGCGCGGGTTTCCTGCTGAACAACGAGATGGACGACTTCACCTCGAAGGTCGGCGTGCGCAACATGTTCGGGCTGCTGCAAGGCCCGGCCAACGCCATCGCGCCCGGCAAGCGGCCTCTTTCGTCGATGACGCCCACGATTGTGCTGCGCGATGGCAAGCTCTTCCTCGTCACCGGCAGCCCCGGCGGACCGACGATCATCACCACCACGCTGCACGTCATCACCCACGTGATCGACGACGCGATGAGCCTGACCCAGGCGGTGGACGCCCCGCGCTTCCATCATCAGTGGATGCCGGACGTCATCCGCGTCGAACCGTTTCTGACATCGCGCGACACCGTGCAGTTGCTCGAAGCCAAGGGGCACTCCCTCGCGCTGCAGCGCCTTTACGCGAACTCGTCGGAGGCATCGGCGCGCTCCTGGGGTGACGCCGCCAGCGTCCTGATCGAGCCCACAAACAAGCTGCGCCTTGGGGCGCCGGACCTGCGCAGTCCGGACGCGGGCGCGGCCGGCCACTGAGGGCGGGACGCTCGCGACGGCGCTCGAACCCCATGATCGCTCCGCAGGCAGGGTCGAGAACGTGAAGTTCGTCGCAGCGGCATCGAAAGGGCGCAACCGATCGCCAACATGATCCCGCCCCTTCTGTTCCTCTCCCCCGTCCTGATCGCCCTTGAGATGGTGCAGTTGGTCGTCGCGGAGCGGCTGTTCGGGGTGAAGGTGATTCAGCGCGGGGAGGATCCGCGCCGGAGACCGCCGCCCGGGGGCGTCGCCGCGCTGTGGAGCATCGGCATCCTGATCAACGCGGCATGGATGCTGAGCATGGTGACCACGGGATTCGGCACCGGTCGCGTGGCCTGCATGCTCGCCGCCTCAATCCTCGGCTACGGGCTTCGCGCCTACCTGCCCTTCCGGTGGACGTTGGTGATTCTGACCTTTGAGGGCGCGATCCGGATGGGCATGCACGCCTCGCTGCTGATGCTTGCGTGGCGCCTGCGCTGAGCCGGCGCGGGGCTCCGCGCCAGGCCACTGCCGCGTCACGTCGCGAAGGGTGCGGTCTCCCCGCGCATCCCTCGCTCACCGGCCAAACCGCCGCGTCACCGCCTTGGTCACGGGTTCGCCGAACGAGCGCGCGAAGAACTCCTGGGCCTCGGCGATGAAGGCGGAATAGCGCCCGTAGTCCCCCGCCCAGGAGTTTGGAACGCACACCCGCTTGAGCACGCCACGGCCCACCTTGTTGGGCGACTCCCGGTCGGGGGCGAACTCCATCAGGAACTTCGGATCCCGGAGGTGCAGCACGGTGTGCACCGACTCCGTTCCCTCACCGTCCCGTTCGATGCGGAGAAAGGGGGAGGCCGGCGAGTCCATGTCAGAACCCTACCACGGGCCGCAGAAAGGGGAACGGAAAAACACGCCGGGGCCCTGTCCACCCCGACACGACACGCCGCTCGCGGTCCGTCGCCTGCGGACCCACGGTGCATCGGGAACCGAGATACCGACCCAGCAAGGCGCGGAAACCGGCGCGCGGCTCCACGTTCGGCCTGGCTTCGACCCTCCGCCACACCCCCGGTGCATCGGCGCTTGCGGACCTGCCAGGTCCGGGGTCATCATCGCAACGTTCGACCTCCCCGCCACCGATGAACGATCATCCTGAGGTTCCCCGGCTGCCCAAGTTACCCTTCATCGCCAGCGACCTGTTTCTCCTCCTCGTCGCCGGCTTCATCGCCTACCAAGCCCCCTCCCCGTTCGAGGGCGGCGCCCTCGTCGCCATCGTCGCCTGCGTCGTCGTCGGCGGCATCCTGCTGGGCATCCCCTTCATCGCCGAGTATGGACGGCGTACCGACGCCCTCCTGCGGGAACGTCAGGACGAGATCGCCGCACTGGCGAAGACCACCGCAGCCTGCGCGGAGCAGATCAGCATCGCCACCGCGAGCCTCCACGCGCTCGCCGAGGACCACGCGCGCAGCGCCCGTGCCCTTGAATCACTGCCCCAAAAACTTCAGGAAAAAGTCGCGGAGTTGAAGAGTCAGCTCAACGAGATCAATGTGGCCCAGAATGAGGCCCTCGAACAGGAGTTGCAGGCGCTGCGCGCCGCCGAGAGTGACCGCCTGCAGTCAGCCGTCGACGAACTCGCCAAGCTTTCCCGGGAGTTTGCCCGCATCGAGGCCGCCGCCGCCCGGATCGTCTCCTCGCTTCCCCAAGCCGGTGAGCAGGCCGCGGCCCAAGTGGGCACCGGCATCGCCCAAGCCTCGGGTAGCGCCGCCAAGGAACTCGAGGCGACGCTCGCACGGGCGCGGCGGCAACTGACCGAGGAAGCCGGCGAAGCGCAGTCCCGCTCGCTCGCCGCTTGGTCCGCGCGCACCACCGAGAGTCTCCGCGAGTTCGAGTCACGCCTCGAGTCGCTTACCCGGCGCCTGAGCCCCCAAGGCCCGGGTCTCGCTCCGTCCCCGGCGAAGACGGTCGCTCCCGACTCCGCCGCCACGCCCCCGACACCAGCGGCGACCGCAACGGCACCCGCCCCCGCGGCACCGCCGCCGCCAGCGCCAGCCCCGGCACCGGCACCGGCACCGGCACGGGCGGTGTTCCCCGCTCCGGCGGGCGGACGGGCAGTCGAAGCTGCCCTGTCATCCGATGGAGCGACCCGACTCCTCGTCACGGCCTACATCGGCATCGGCAACAAACTCTTTGTGCGGGGCTCCGGACCGGGACTGAGTTGGGAAAAGGGCGTCCCGCTGAACTTCGTCTCCATCGGCAAGTGGCGCTGGGACACTCCCGACGCCACCGGCACGATTCAGGTCAAGGTCTACAAGAACGACCAAGTCGAGTGCGTCTCCCTCGGCCTGCTGGAGCTGGAACCTGGGCGCCAGCACGAGGTCACGGCGACCTTCTAGTATTACTATGTTATATAGTATCGTAGAAGATTCCGTCAAACCTCATCCCGCAGCAGGGGCAGCAGCCGATTGACCGCACCAACCACGGCTGAATCGCGCGCAACACCCGTTCCCACGTAACACCAGGAGTTTTTTTTGGAGCGGAGATGCATGGAGAGGACGAAGAGATAGGCAACGGCCGAGAGGACGAGATGATGATGGAAGCCGCGCCAGGAGCGACCTTCGTAGTGGTCGAAGCCGAGGTCGGTCTTCTTGCGCTGGAAGCACTGTTCGATCGGGAAGTGCCCGCGACTCAGACGCAGGCAGCGGGTCGCGGAGGGCGCGCGTTTGAACCATGCGACGTAGAGGTGATAGGGGGCGGCGTCTCCTTCGGACCAGTCGACGACCAGCCAGGTTTGCGGCCAATCGCCGGTGAGCCGGTCCAGATCGCTGTAGAGGTGGATCGGAACGAACGCGATGCGGGTGCGGCGCACGCTCTGGTCGGCTGCGCGCCAGCTCACCGGATGCCAGAGGCTCGGGTCGAGCGAGCGGCTGAGCGCCTCGAGGTTCCGGGCCGGGGGCTGGCCGTCGGCCACATCCCAGTACTTCTTGGCGAAGCGCGTCTTCACCTCTCCGGTCCACGCGTTGAGATCCCCTCCGGCGTTGAGCATGTATTCAATCCCCCGGCGCCGCAGCAAGGCGCGCAACTCGCCCGAAGCCCCGTACACCTCATCGCCAAGAACCGGGGCCGGCGGAACTCCGTCCGCCAGCGCCTCCTCGATCAGAGCGCCGGCGATCGCCGGCTTGGTTTGAAACACCACGTCCGCCGGCACCCCCGCCTTCTCCCGTCGGACTGGATCCTCAGCCCACTTCTGCGGCAGATAGAGGCGTCCGGCGATCGGGGCGGCGATCTGTCCGTCGCTCACCACCAACTCCACACTCACCTGACAGTTCGCCTGTTTGCCGACCGATCCGCAGTATTGATGCGCCACCCCCACCGACTTCTCTCCCTGCTTCACCCAACCCGTCTCGTCGACGATCCATGCCGCGATCGGTTCCAGCGCCGGCACCACTTCTCTTCGGATCGCCCGCCACACCTGCGCCTCCTCCCACGGGCTGTCCGCCACGAACTGCTGCAGCTTCTGGCTGTCCACTCCCAGTCTCTGCGCCATCGGCTCGATCGACTTACGCTCCCCGGGCAGCAGCAACCCCTGCACGTACAGCGTCGCCCCTTCCCTCCTCTCCGTGCGCCCGAGTTCCCCCACCAACGGTTCAAGGAACTCCGGGAACTCTTCGATGCTCCTCCTCCATGACTTCATGTTCCAGTCCATCACCCATCGAATCTGGCTCCGGGCGGGCTGTCAACACTTAACAGGGTAATAATAGCCGGCTCGCCTGGCGGCGACCTGTGCGCCGCGCCACCCGCATCAGCCGCCGAAAAGATCACCTACCCCGCCAACCTGCGCGGCGGGGGCGGCGGTGGACGGCACCTCGTGTTCCTCACCGGGGACGAGGAGTACCGGGGCGAGGAGGGACTCCCCATGCTGGCCAAGCTTTTCAGCGTGCGGCACGCGTTCCGCTGCACGGTCCTGTTTCCGCTCGATCCCGACGGCACCATCAATCCGGACAACGCCGCCAGCCTCGCCGGCAGCGAGGCACTCGAGTCCGCCGACGGGATCGTGATGATGCCGCGCTTCCGCCGCTGGCCCGACGCGGTGATGCGGCGGTTCGCCGACGCCGTGGCCCGCGGGGTTCCCATCATCGGCCTGCGCACGAGCACGCACGCCTTCCGGTTCCCGGACGACGCACCCACCTCGTTCCGTTCGTTCAACACCTTCGGCCGCGACATCCTTGGAGAGGGCTGGGTCAGCCACTGGGGACCGAACCGCGAGGGTGCCACGCTCACCGTCGTCGAGGCCGCCCAGGCGCGCCATCCGATCCTCCGCGGCGTGGGTCCGATCCTCGCCGACTCCGGTGTCTACGAGACCCATCCGGTCGCCGACGCCACCCTCCTGCTGCGCGGGCAGGTGCTGAGCGGAATGAACGCCGCCGACCCACCCGCCACCTACACCAAGGCGCGGCGCTCCGACGGCATGGAGCAGCCGGTGAACGACCCGATGATGCCCGTGGCATGGTGCCGGGAACTCCCCCGACCGGACGGCAAGCCGCAGCGCATCGTCTGTACCACGCTCGGAGCCGCCTCGGATCTCGCCGACGAGGACCTGCGGCGTCTCGTGATCAACGCCGTCTACTGGAGCTTCGGACTCTTCGTCCCCGGCCGCGCCGACGTCCGGGTCGTCGACCCCTACACGCCCAGCCCCTATCGCTTCGGGGGTTTCCGCCGCGGGCTCCGTCCCGCCGATCACGCCATCGGCAAGGTGCTCCCCGGCGGCCCGCCGGCGGAATCGGGACCCGGCCCCTGACCAGGCCGGACAGTCGCCGCAGCCAAAGACGGCGCCTCGCGGACGCCCTCGGCGACAAGGCGGCGGCGATGAAGCCCATCGCGACGCTTCCCGCTGGCACGCGCCTCACCCCTTGGCCGTGCGGGCGAAGAACCTCGCGCCCGGAACGGCGCGGGAGCTTGAATCGAGGCGCGGGCAGGTCAGCCTGACTGCGCCGCGACTGCGGCTACCCCATGCCGTCCTCCCCTTCCCCAGCACCCACCTTGGTGCGCGGCGTCTCGCGCTGGCAGATCGTCGGCCTGTCGATCAACGACGTCATCGGCAGCGGCGTCTACCTGCTGCCCGCCGCCGCCGCCGCGCTGCTCGGGCCGTCCAGCGCCTGGGCCGTCGTCGCCGCCGGGGTGGCCGTGGCGTTCCTCGTACTCTGCTTCGCCGAGGCCTCCAGCTACTTCGACCAGCCGGGGGCGGCCTTCCTCTACACCCGCGCCGCCTTCGGGGACTTCGTCGGCTTCGAAGTGGGCTGGATGACGTGGCTGGCCCGCATCGCCTCGCTCGCCTCCCTCGCGAACGGTCTCGCGCTCGCCTGCGCCTACCTCTGGCCCGATGCCGCCAGCGGCTGGCCGCGCGCCGCGATCATCGTCGTGACGCTGCTCGCCCTCGCGCGCATCAACGTGGTCGGCGTGACCTCCGGCGCCCGCACGGCCGTCATCCTCACCGTCGCCAAGCTGGTTCCGCTCGTCTTCTTCATCCTCGTGGGCATGTGGTTCGTCGACGGGGCGCGCCTGAGCGCAGTTCCCACCCCGGAGAACGCGTCGCTCGGCGAGGCGGCGCTGCTGCTCCTGTTCGCCTACGCCGGGTTTGAGAACACCGCCGCCGCAGCCGGGGAGTACCGCAACCCGCGCCGCGACATCCCATTCGCCATGCTCACGATGATCGTGGTGGTGACTGTGATCTACACCGCCGTCCAAGTGATCGCGATGGGCACCCTCCCGGACGTCGCCTCCGCGAAGGCCCCGCTGGCGCAGGCGGCGGCGGCGTTTGCAGGCGGCGGCGCCGCCACCCTGCTCACGCTGGGTGCCGTAGTCTCAATCGTGGGAAATCTCGGCAACACGACGCTGATGGGGCCACGCTACCTGTTCGCCCTTGCGCAGAATGGCTACGGTCCACGCGCCCTCGCGGCGATCCATCCGCGCTTCCGCACCCCGGCCAACGCGATCGCGTTGCAGACCGCAATCGCCCTCACCCTCGCCCTCTCCGGCTCGTTCGTCCAACTCGCGATGTTGTCCGTCATCGCACGCCTGACGACCTACATCGGCACCGCTGCGGCCGTTCCCGTGCTCCGCCGCAAGTTCGCTGGAACCGAGGGGGCAATCCGCCTCCCGGGAGGCCCCGCGATCCCGGTCATCGCCGTGGCCGTGTCCCTCGCCTTCCTCGCCAGCGCCACGTGGCGGAACCTCGTCGCCGGGGCCTGCGCCCTCGTCGTCGGCGCCGTGATCTACGCCCTGCGCCGCCACCCGCGCCCGGGCGAAGGGGAGTCGGCGGCGGTCTCCACCGCGACAACCGCACCATGATCTCCACCGAACTCGCCGCCGCGCTCCTGATCGCGGTCCAGGCGCAGCAGTTCGAGTCAACTCCAGACCGCCTGCGCCAAGGAAGCGCCGTCGCCGTGTTTCCGTCGATCGACCTCGCCGTCATCGCCTTTCCCGACTCCGGCCCGCCCGTCGGGGCCAACGTGCTCTTCTCGCGCGACCATCCGCAGGGCCGCGTCGCCGAATTCACCGGATCGTTCGGCACCGTGCACAATGTCCACTTCCTCGCCGATCAACGCGATGGCGACGGGAACTCAGCCAGCTGGCTCCCGGGCGCCGACTGGGATCGGATGGCGTGGCGCACGCTCGGGGGCGACCCCCGCCAGCCGCGCTTCGTCGCCCCCTACCCCGCCTCTCTCGTCAAACTGATGGTGCTCGTCGGCGTGGCCCGGGAGATCGACGCCGGACGCACCGGCTGGTCCGATCCGTGGAGTCACGGCGGCACCACGCTCCCCGTCCGCGCGTGGGCGGAGCGGATGATGGCCGTCAGCAGCAACGACGCCACGACCGCGCTCGTCGCCCTGCTGCATCGCACCGGAGCAATCATCCGCGACGGCGATGTCGAACGCCGCAACGCGCTGCACGAAGCGTTCGAGCGGTACGGACTGCCAACGCTGCGGCTGAGTCGGACTCTCCCCCGCGGGGGCTGGATGAACCGGGACGGCGCGGGAGTCGGTGCCCTCCAGATGACGGCGTGGGACACCGCACGCCTGCTCTGGTTGCTGGACGACGCCGCGCCGTCCGCTCCCTGGCTTCCGGCGGACACGCCGCCGCTCCTCACGGCGGGCAGCCGGGCCGAGGTGCGCGCCCTGCTGGCCAGCCAGGCGCTGCATGAAGTGCTATCGAGCACCGCGGTCGCAGGCGTCCCGGGCTGGCGTCCGGGAATCCCCGCCCAGGTGCCCGCGCCTTGGATCGCCGCCGACGGTTCCGTCGCGGCTTTCGATCTCCGCCGGCCGGCCGACATCCGCCGCGCGCAGGCGGGCGCCGAGGTGCGCTTCGACCACAAGACCGGCACCACTGAGAATTTCCTCTCCGACGCCGGCATCGTGACGGGGCTGACGCCGCAGCGGCGCCACTACATCATCGCCTTTCTCTCCAATCTCGGCACGCGCTACGCGCCGACGGAGACGACGGCCACGACGTGGAAAGTGCCGCAACTGGGGGCGTCGATCGACACGTGGCTGAAGCAGCGGCTCGAACCCGCCACGCCCAGCCGCTAGCCCCGACGGCCACGCATCACCCGCCGCAATCCCGGTCCACCCGATGTCTCCGATCGCTCCGGAATCGTCCGCCTTTGCCGCCCCGCTCCCCACCCTTCCTCCGGGAGCGCTCGTCGGGGTGGTCGCCCCGGCCGGTCCGGCCCCAGAGGAGAAGATCGCGCGCATCCCGGCCACCTTGGAGGCGATGGGATACCGCGCCCGGCTTTACCCGAGCTGCCAGGCCCGGAAGGGATTCCTCTCCGGCGACGATGCCCTCCGGGCGACGGACCTGGAGGCGGCGTTCACCGATCCCGAAATCGCGGCGGTCTTCTCCGTCCGCGGCGGTTACGGCAGCGGACGCCTCCTTGACCGCGTGGCGTGGCCGCGGCTCCTTGCGCAGCCCAAGCCCTTCGTCGGCTACAGCGACCTCACCGCCCTGCAGGCGCAGTTCACCAACGCCGGCCAGATCGTGCTCCATGGTCCGATGCTCGCCTCGGACCTCGTCGATTCACCGGTGCCCCCGGATCTGCTCGGCTTCGGCATCCTGCGCGATGGCCTGCGCGCCGGAACCCGCTGGGCTCCCGCGCGGGAGGCATCGCTCTTCTCCCTCCCCGGCACGGCGGAAGGTCGGGTGATCGGGGGGAACCTCAGCCTGATCGCCTCCCTGCTTGGCACGCCCTACGCGCTGGACGTGCGCGGCGGCCTTCTCTTCCTCGAGGAGATCGGGGAGGCGCCGTACCGGGTGGATCGCCTGCTGCAGCAGTTGCGCCACGCCGGCGTGCTGGCGGAGGCGCGCGGATTCATCCTCGGCCGCTTCTCCGGCGCGGAGTCGCCGGCGGACGTCCTCGCCGGCTACCTCGCCCCGCTCGGACGGCCCGTCCTCAGCGGCTGGCCCGCCGGCCACGGGCCCGGCGCCCAGATCCTGCCCCTCGGCGCCCACGTGACAATGGACGCGTCCGCGGGCAGCCTCACGTTCCGGCAGGACGTGCTCGCCCCCGCCGCGGGAAGCGGGCACGCATAGCACCATGGTCCTGAATCACCTTTGGGTCGCCTTCTTCGCCATCGGTTTCCTCGCCGCGCTCGGGCAGTGGATCGCGACCGGCAACGCGGAGGTCTTCAAGACGGTGGTCGACGGCACCTTCACCTCCGCCAAGACGGCGGTGATGGACCTCGCGCTGCCGCTCGCGGGCGTGATGACCCTGTGGCTCGGGTTCCTCTCCGTCGCGGAGAAGGCCGGCGCGGTGCAGTGGCTCGCCCGGCTGATCGGTCCATTCTTCGCCCGCATCTTCCCGGAGATCCCGCGCGGACATCCCGCCAGCGGACAGATGCTGATGAACTTCTCGGCAAACCTGCTCGGGCTGGACAACGCTGCAACGCCGATCGGCCTGAAGGCGATGGAGAGCCTGCAGAGCCTCAATCCCCGCAAGGACGAGGCGAGCAACGCCCAGATCATGTTCCTCGTGCTCCAGACTTCGGGGCTCACGATCATCCCGATCTCGATCATCGCCCAGCGCGCCATCCTCGGGGCCGCCAACCCGGCGGACATCTTCCTGCCCATCCTCATCGCAACCTACGCCGCGACCGTCACCGCGCTCGTCGCGGTCGCGATTCGGCAGGGCATCAACCTCCTCGACCGGGTCATCCTCGGCTGGCTCGGCGGGCTGACGCTCCTCGTCATCGGCGGCGTGTGGGTGCTCGCCACCCAGCTCTCGCGCCCGCAGATCGAAGCCTTCTCAAAAGTCACGGCGAACGTCACCCTGCTGACCCTGATCGTGGCGCTCCTGCTCATCGCCGCGAAGCGCCGCGTGAACGTCTACGAGGCGTTCATCGAGGGGGCGAAGGGCGGCATCCAAACCGCGATCACGGTGATCCCCTACCTCGTCGCGATGCTGGTGGCGATCAGCGTGCTCCGGAATTCCGGGGTGATGGGACTGATCGTGTCCGGCTTCGACGTCGCGCTCCGCGCCGTCGGCTGGCCCACGGACTTCACGGCCGCCCTGCCGACCGCCCTGATGAAGCCGCTCTCGGGCAGCGGCGCTCGCGCGATGATGATCGATACCATGCAGGCGTACGGAGCCGACTCCTTCGTCGGCCGCCTGTCCTGCATTTTTCAGGGTGCGACGGACACGACGTTCTACATCATCGCATTGTACTTCGGATCCGTCGGCGTGAAGCGCACCCGTTACGCCGTGACCTACGGCCTGCTCGCGGACTTCGCCGGGGTGGTCGCAGCGATCTTCGTCGCGTACCTTTTCTTCGGGTGACCCACGGCAGCCCGCCGCCGGACGCCTCCCAGCCCGCCGTCCCGCACGACGGTTGACAGCCCCGTGGGAGGAAAGGCTTGCTCCATTCCGTCCTCCCCGCCGGATCCACCCCATGTCCTCCTCCCTACCCCCTGCACCCACGATGGCAGCTCCGGGATCAGCCGGTCGCCTCGCTTCCCTCCCCCTCCGTTTCCCGAGCGCGGTCTCGCTCCGGTCCCTGCGCCGGGTGGCCGGAGCGCTCGCGCTTTCCGCTGCGCTCCACGCGGTCGCGGCGGACCGCACTGCGGTGACCCCCGCGGCGGGCGCTGCGACGGTTGAAAACCGCATCGTGGCCGAACCCCGCGCCCGCGACCACCGCCGGGTCGACTACTACATCGACGACGCCGGGAAGGAACAGCCGGTGCGCACCGCCTCCGACTGGGCGAAGCGGCGGGCCGACATTGTTGTCGGGCTCTGTGCGACGATGGGTGAGGTGCCGGACCGCCGCAGCCTCGGGCCCGTCCGCTACACCGTGGTGGAGGGCAGCCGCGCCGAGGGTCCGGGCTTCACCCGCGAAAAGATCATGGTCGACGCCGACGACGGCGGCGACCGCATCCCGGCATGGCTGCTCCGCCCGACCAGCGCCACGCCCGGGAAGCGCGGCCCGGCGGTCATCGCGCTGCACCAAACGCACTTCCGCTTCGGCAAGGACGAGATCATCGGGCTCGCCGGCTCGCCCAACCTCGCCTACGCCCGCGAACTCGTTCAGCGGGGCTTCGTCGTCATCGCCCCGGAATTCCCCTCGCTCGGCGAATACAAATACGACTTCTCCAAGGACCGCTACCCCTCCGGCACGCTCAAGGGCGTGTGGAACCACCTCCGCTGCGTCGACCTGCTCACCGAACTCCCGGAGGTCGATCCGAACCGCATCGCGGCCATCGGCCACTCCCTCGGAGGCCACAACGCGATCTGGCTCAGCGTCGTGGACGAGCGGATACGGGCGGTCGTCTCCAGCTGCGGCTGGACCGCCATCCCGTTCTACAAGAACGGCGACCTCACGGGCTGGGAGGGAGAGCGTTACTTCCCCTGGATCCGCGAACGCTACGGCAACGATCCGGCGCGCGTGCCGTGGGACTTCCCGGAGATGCTCGCGGCACTCGCCCCGCGCGGTTTCTTCTCCAATTCACCGCTCGGCGACACCAACTTCGCCGTCGAGGGCGTGCGCCGCTCCATCGCGGAGGCGTCGAAGATCTACGCGCTCTTCGGGGCCACGGAGCGGATTCAGGTGCGCTACCCGGACTGCGGTCACGACTTCCCCCCCGAGGTCCGCGAGGAGGCCTACCGGTTCATCGAGGCCACGCTCGCCTCGCCCTGATCCAGCCCGCCGGCGATCCGCGGCCGGCCCGCGCGCGATGGACGCGGAGGAACTCGCCGCAGTCGCGTGGTTGAACCGCCCTCGGAGGAACCCGCCGCAACGGCGCCTGTACGCCCGCCGCCCGCCGCCCGCTACACGCCCCAACCGGGACGGTAGGTCTTCGTCAGCAGGGCATTCGCCGCGGGAAGGTTGGTGATGTGGAAGGCGTCGGAGTCCCATTCGATCCGGCGCCGGGCCCGGAGGGCGACGTTGCCCAGCAACACCATCTCGGTCAGCGGCCCCGAATAGCTGAACTGCGATCCGGCCGGCGTCCCTCCCTTGCAGGCGCTGATCCACTCCGCGAAGTGATCCCCGCCCGGGATGCGGGGCAGCGTCCTGGGCGGAAGCGTCGGCGCCAACTCGCGCATCCGCACCTCGGGAATGATGCGCACCGTGAAGTAGTTCGCCTGGGCGATGACCGAGGCCTTCGTGCCGACGATCAGCGTGCTGTTCTCCGGCAGGGCGCGTCCCTCCTCCAATTCCGCAGGCAGCGCCGGACCGAGATTGCCGTCGTACCACGTCCACGGGATCGCCGGCCGCGCCCCGCGGGCGGGGAACCCGTAGCGGACGATCGACGCGGTCGGCGCGCTGAGTTCGGTCGCGTTCGCGCTCACCGGCTCGACCCACGCGGGCGCGCCGAGGTCAAAGGCCCAAAACGCGCCATCCATCTGATGGCAGCCCATGTCGCCGAGCGCCCCGGTGCCGAAGTCCCAGAAGCCCCGCCAGTTGAACGGAAGGTAGCCCGGGTCATAGGCGCGCGCCGCCGCCACGCCCAGCCAGCCGTCCCAATCGAGCGTCTCGGGCACCACCGGTCGGCGCTGGCTGTGATCAATGCCCTTCACGCCCTGCGGCCAGATCGGGCGATCCGTCCATGAGTGAATCTCGCGGATCTCGCCCAGCACGCCCGCGCGATACCACTCGCGCAGCAGCCGCATGCCCTCGGCCGCATGACCTTGGTTGCCCATCTGCGTCGCCAAGCGCTTCGCGCTCGCCAGCCGGCTGAGATCCCGCGCCTCCCACACCGTGTGACCCAGCGGTTTCTCCACGAACACGTGCTTGCCGAGTTCCAGCGCCGCCCGCGCGATCGGGTAATGCATATGGTCCGGCGTCGACACGGTCACCGCATCGATTTCCCGTCCCATCCGATCCAGCATCACCCGATAGTCACGAAATCGCGGAACATCGGGGTGCTCGCGGAACGTGCGCGCCGCCCGGGCGTCATCGACGTCCGCGAACGCCACGAGATTCTGGCTGCTCACTCCCTGGACCGCGGCCCAGCCACGTCCGCCCACGCCCACACAGGCTACATTGAGGCGTTGATTCGGCGAGCCTCCCGGACTGCTCCGGAGCACGGCGGGGAACGCCCAAGCGGCCGAAACGGATGCACCCGCACGAAGAAAGCGGCGGCGCGAGAGAGGAGCAGTGGCGGACATGAAAAGACGAGGGCGCGACCGCACCACGCGGCCAAACCCCGGCCCCCGCACTCCAACACCTCCGCCCCGCCGCCGCGAGTCCGAGATTCAGATCCA
>Ga0172376_10000410_pt1 | contig 55606 bp, 47 predicted proteins | sample Lak35m_FD_121114 | JGI IMG/M metagenome (GOLD analysis project Ga0172376, IMG submission 121114) | Freshwater microbial communities from Kabuno Bay, South-Kivu, Congo - kab_092012_35m | ecosystem: Environmental > Aquatic > Freshwater > Lake | place: Democratic Republic of the Congo: South-Kivu...
GGCCCGCCCCTGAGGGCAAAAACGGACCCCGGCGCCAACCGCTTGCCTCGGGATCATCCGTGAACCAGAAAGCGGACAGATCGTGAGCTACAAAAACCGGACAAGTTCATCCGCTAGCAACAGGCCCATCGGATAGGCAGCCCTTCATTGACCCGCGCGCCGCATGGCCGCCTGGCCGATCGATATTTTGACGGTTAGCCGCACGCCAGATCGCTCCGCGAAGCATTGGCCCGGACAGACGAACCAATGGCAAGCACACCCACAAGCCAAAGACGCATGGCGACGTCAGCGTCCTCGCCGCCACGCCCGAACTGCGCTTCGACGAGATCAAGTTCAACCACGCCAGCTACAACGCGTCCGAGAAGGCCTCCGCCCGGCGGCGCATGGAGCAGCTGCTGGTTGCTGAACTAGCGGCGCTGTATGACGCCTATGAGCTCATCCTCCTCGACTGCCCACCGGGATTCTCGCCCCTCCCACAGGCTGCAATTGCGAGCGCCGATGCTATTGTCTCGCCGGTACATGAAGAGCCGCTCTCTGTCTGGAGCCTCCAGACCTTCCGCGAGTTCGGCTCAACAATGGATGGCGGCGGCGCGCGCCGACGAGGACAGCGCTGACCTGCTCACCTTCTTCGGCCGAGCTGACAACTGGTTCGATCTCTACAGGAGGATCGAAGTGGCCCAAAAGGTTGTCGGGGGTGAGCCACAACTTATTGGCCTCTGCCCCACGCTCAAACTGAAGGTCGCCAAGGCAACCGCAAACTTCGATCGACACGCGCGCCCAACCGATCCCGAGAAGAACCTCATCAGTTTTGATCAGGCGCGCGACGTGATCCAAGCCCTCATTCCAACGGTGCTGAAATCGAGGCAGCAAGTGTCAGCGGGATGGCTGGCGGGGTTGGTGAAAAGCCCGCTCTACAAGGCCAGGCGATCACAACACGCTAGGCCAAAAGGCTGGTGGAGGGGACTGGATTCGAACCAGTGTACGCAGTGAAGCGGGCAGATTTACAGTCTGCTGGATTTAACCACTCTCCCACCCCTCCAGGGGCCGAGTGCGACGGCTTGACGCCGACGCAGATGAAGCCGAAACGGAGCCCGGCCTCACAGCGGAGCGCGTCTTATAGTGACGAAGGATCGACCACGCAACCGGGGCGGAAACGCAGGAAAACCGGGCGATTCTAGTAAGCCTCGTCGCGGCGGCAAGCCTTGGGGTCGTAAGTCGCACCATGAGGGCGAAGGGCCGGGCAGCGGCGCCGGCGATACCGCTCGAGCGAGCCAGCGGACCGACAAGCGGCCGTGGACGGGGGCTGCGAGTGGAGATCGCGGACCGCATTCAGGCTCGCGCGGCAGGCCGTCGGTCCATGAGCGGCGCGAAGCTGCGTTCGAGGAGAATGGCGAGGTCTGGATCTGGGGGCTGCATGCCGCGGGCGCTGCCCTGCGCAATCCGCTGCGCAAGATCAGCGTGGCGTATGTGAGCCCCGGCGCGGCCGAGCGGGCGGGTCTCGATCCGCGCGCCCTGCCCCGCTTCGCTTACATGATGGAGTCGCGCGAAATCGAACTGAAACTGCCGCCTGGCGCCGTGCACCAGGGTCTCGCTGTGCGATGCAGGGCGCTGGAAGGCCAAAACATCGACGACGCTGCGATGCGTCCTGAGAAGACGCTGGCCATCCTGGACCAGGTCACAGATCCGCAGAATGTTGGCGCCATCTTCCGGTCGGCGGCGGCGTTTGGCGTCGGCGCAGTGGTGATGCAGACGCGCAATGCGCCTGTTGCGGGGGGAGCGCTCGCCAAGGCGGCAGCGGGCGCCCTTGAGGTGGTGGACGAGGTCCGCGCCGTAAACATCTCGCGCGCGATCGATGCGCTGAGGGATGCAGGATGGAATGTCGTCGGCCTGGATGGCGCAGCTGAGCTGACGCTTGACGAGGCGATTGCGGGACCAGAGCCGGTGGCCATTGTGCTGGGCGCGGAGGGCGATGGCCTGCGCCACGGCGTCGCCAAGGCGTGCACACGGCTGGCGCGCATACCGATGCAGCCGGGAATGGAAAGCCTCAACGTGTCCAACGCTGCCGCGATTGCCTTCTATGAGGCGATGAAGCGCAAGGGCCGCGTCCCCCCGCCAGCAGTCCGCCTGCCTGCGGTTGCCGGTGGATTCGAGGAAGAAGCAGACTAAACTTTCGGCAGACCTGAGGAGAGGACGAACATGCGGATCGCAATCGCCATTGTGCTCGCCCTGATCACCATCGGAGCGGGAACGGTCTGGGGCATCGCACAGTTCGGATCGACCTCCACGGTCGTGAGCATGCCGCGCGAACCCGTCGTGCGCGAGCCCCAGGTGGCAGCTGTCCCTGACCCGGCTACGCCACAGACCCGTTCGGTGCCAATACCAGGCCCGGCGCCTGCTGCGCCAAGCGAGCCGCAGCCGCCGGAACCAGCAAAGGCGAATCCGCCGCCCGTCACGTTCGGCTCGACACTGACCGAACCGGAAGCGCCGGCTGCGAAGCCGTCAACGGATGTAACGCCTCCGGTCGCGCCCGAAGCAGCCGAAGCAGAACTGCGGGTTGCGCCGCAGCAGGCGACCGTCCAGCAGCCGACGGCGTCACGAGCCGCTGCGCCGAGCGGACTCGAGGCGCAGTTCAAGGCGCGGCGGGTGACCTACAACCGGCCACCCGAAAAGCTGGCGTTGAGCAAGCCGGTGGATGTCTCGCTTGTTGTGAACGCCACCGACGATGCGGATGCGGGGCGGGAAGCGCTCGAAGGCTTCAAGGGTGAGATTGTCGAGCGCGATGTCGAATTGTCGGACACGGTCTCGGCCCAACTTACAGGCGTTGGTTTCGACATCACCACGCAGACAGTTGAGCGCCAGCGTCTTTCTGGAAAGACTGTAAACCGCTGGCAGTGGCGCGTGACGCCGACCGAGCCCGGGCAGCATACGCTGATCCTCGAAATCTTTGGCTACGCTTCAGGATCACTCGACGCCGAACCGCTGGATGCCTATCGCGATGTGATCACCGTGGAGGTCGAGCAGATCGATCAGCTGGTGACGTGGGCGAAGAGCGTTCAGCCCTTGTTCGCAGTGCTGGCGGCGCTCGCCGGGATCGGATCTGCGGTGTTCGCCTTCCTGCGCTTCAGGGAAGAGCGCAAGCAGACGAAGGCGAGCCGGACGACCTGAGACGAGGTGAGTGAGAATCTGCCGCCCGCTGTCCGGGATAGCAGTCGCCAAGACACGCCGCTCTACCCTGCCGCGCTCGCTTTGCCGTCAATAATCTGGCGTATTGCTTGTTCGAAAACGCGCGGGGGCTGGCCGCCCTGGATCATCCAGCGGCCGTTGAAGATGACCGAGGGCACGGCGTTGATGCCGCGGTTGCGCCACACGGCCTCCTCCGCACGAACTTCCTGGGCGTAGGCGGTGGAACCCAGTAACTCTCGCGCCTTGGCCGCGTCGAGACCCGCAATCGCCGCGGCGGCAATCAGCACGTCATGATCGCTGGTCGATTTCTGCTCGGTGAAGTTGACGGCGAAGAGCGCCTCCTTCAGCTCCATCTGCCGGCCCTCGACACCAGCCCAGTAGAGCAGCCGGTGCGCGTCGAACGTGTTCCAGATGCGGCTTTCGGAATTGTAGTTGAACTCGAAACCGAGCGCTTCGCCGCTCTCGCGAATGGCGTTCCGCGAGGCTGCAGACCGGGCCGGATCAGCGCCATACTTTCGCGCAACATGCTCGGTTGTGTTCTCACCCTCCGGAGGCATTTCTGGGTTGAGCTCGAAAGGCTGGAAGTGGATTTCCGCGGCAACCCTGTCGCCGACTGCATCAAGCGCCCGCTTCAACGAACGCAAGCCGATGACACACCACGGACAGGCGACGTCCGAGACGAAATCGATGCGCAAGGGGACAGACATGGGCGTTCTCCTTCCTGCAATGTAGTCCTTACACCGCCCTTGCGCCACTGCATGCACGGGCGCGATAGTCTGGCGGCAGGAGACATGACATGCCCATGCGCGCCTTCGAGACCAAGCTGGAAACGATCGGACAGGTGCTGGCAGGACCTTGGCGGGCGCCGGTCAACATGCTGCTCGAACAGACCTACGACAACCACGTGTCGCTTCATGACGATGCGATGGCGCGCAAGCTGGGCTTCAAGGCGGGGCCGATCGAGGGGCCGACCCATTACAGTCAGTTTGTTCCTCTCGCCGAGGCCATCTGGGGCGAGCGGTTTCTGCGCGAGGGATGCCTGTCGGCTCATTACCGAAACATGGTGATGGAGGGGGAAGAGGTCCGCGCCTTCATCGAACGCGAGCCCGGCGAGGACCATGCGAAGATCTGGGCGAGCAAGCGCGATGGAACAGAAGTGTTGAAAGGCACAGCGTCGGTAGGGGCGCAATCCCCGCCGACAGCGCTTGACCTGCGGCTCAGCGAGCTGTCGCCGCTGGAACAGCCAGTGATCCTGCGCGACCTAAGGGTGGGGCAGCGGATGAAGCGGCAGAAGGTGCGCATGGATGCAGATCAGCATATGGGCGACCTTTATCCCTTTTCGCTCAACCAGAAGCTCGCGAAGATCACGGAGCCCTCGCCCTGGTATGCGGGCGCGGACAATCCGTGGGGCCGCGCGATCGTGCCGTGGGAAATGGTGAGCGTACTGCTCCAATACGTTGCGCGGGAAGACAAGCTTCCGGTTAAGGGGCCGGCAGTCGGCCTCTTCGCAGATCAGGAAATCCGCATGATCGAAGGGCCCCTGTTCGTCGGCGAGGATTATGAGATTGAGCGGGAGATCGTGGCGTTGTCCGGGAGCCGGCGAACCGAATCCTACTGGACGCGCACCTTCGTCTACCGGCCTGGCACGTCCAAGGTCATCGCGACCATGCTGCTGAACCAGGCCACGCTGAAGGATTCCTACGCTCGCTATGCTGAGGAACACGCAGCGCTTTACCCGGCCTGAGCACGGTCGCGATCGCAACCAAACGACGCGCGTTGGGGCCAGTTGTTCGACGTTCCCGAGCGTTGGACGGGCATGACTTGCCGTTACGGAACTCCCTGATGCAAAAATGCTGCATCTTCAGGTAGTTTGGCGAAATGGCCCGATTCGCATGCCCCCCGTGAATTGACGCGGTCACGCGTGCGTGACGGAACTGCGACCGCCACTCTCTTCTGGGGACGTGGGGTCAGAGCCTTCAACATGGTCGTCACAGCGAAAGGAGAGGCAATCACGAAAATGGAGTGACCCGTGAACCGACCCCCGCTGAAGCCTCTGCTTCTGAGCTCGACGCTGCTCGGCCTTGCCACAGCACCGTTTGCCTTTGCACTGCCTGCCATGGCGCAGGAAACCGCCGCCCAGGAAAATGACGACGTGGTCGTCGTTACGGGCACGCGGATCTCTCGCGAAGGCTATGTTTCTTCCAGCCCTATAACGACTGTCGACTCCGAGGAGTTGCAACTCAAGCAGCCCGTGGACGTCGAAGAAGTCCTGCGCGCGATGCCGCAATTCCTGCCCGGCAATGGCGGGCAGGTGAACAATGGGTCCTCAGGCACATCGACGCTTGACCTGCGCGGCCTCTCGACCCCGCGCACCCTTCCGCTCATTGACGGCAAACGGATGGTCGGCTTCGACCCGAACGGCCTGTTCGACGTGACGGCCGTTCCGGTTTCGCTGCTTGAACGCGTTGACGTGGTGACCGGCGGCGCTTCAGCGGTCTACGGGTCCGACGCGGTCGCCGGCGTGGTCAACTTCATCCTGAATGACGACTTCCAGGGCGCCCAGCTCGACACCTCCTACTCAATCACCGACCACGGCGATGGCGAGATCGTCAACGTGCAGGGCACGATCGGCGCAGGCTTCGACGATGGCCGCGGCAATGTCGTGCTCTCGGTCGGCTATGCGGACAAGGAAGCCGTTTACCAGACCCGTCCGCCGGGTTCGTCCACCCCGGGCGCCTCGTCCACGACCAATCCGGCGGCAATCGACTCGGCCACCGGAGGGCGGACGCAGTTCAACGCGACAGGAAACCTCGTGCCATTCTACCGGGGTTTCGACTTCAACCCTCAAAATCTCTACCAGACGCCCCAGGAACGCTGGCAGGCGCTTGCGCTCGCCAAGTACCAGATCAATGACAATGTCGAGGCCTACTCGCGGTTCATTTACTCCGGCTCGACGTCCGCCCCGCAGCTGGCCTCTTCGGGCACGTTCGGCTTCTCCTTCGAGGTGCCGCTCACCAACCCGTTCCTGTCAGCGCAGGCCTCCAGCTATCTCGCTGCGAACAACCCGGTCATCACCTGCTCGGTCGCAGCCGCTGGCCAGTGCGTTGACGTGGGTGTCCGCTGGCGCGCCGTGCCGGTCGGCCCGCGCCAGTACAGCTTCCAGTATGACACCATTCAGGGACTCGTCGGCTTCCGTGGCGACTTCATGGGGTGGGACTGGGACATCGCGGGCGCGCACGGCGAAACCAGCCTGCAACGCCAGCAGAACAATGACATCGACGCCAACCGGTTCCAGCAGGCGCTCTTCGCCGCCAGCACAACAGCCTGTATCGACCCATCGGGTCTCTGCTCGCCGATCAACATCTTCAACCCGGCGGTTGCGGTGACGCCGGCAGCGGCGCAGTTCGTGTCACTGAACCTTCAGGTCCAGTCGCTCACGACGCAGGACTATGTCCAGGCCACGATCAGCCGTGACCTTGGCGACTTCAAGTCACCGTGGGCGGTCGAGCCGATCGCAGTGTCATTCGGCGCCGAGTATCGCGACGAGTCATCCGATTACCGCCCGGACGCCGCCTCGCAGTCCGGCGCCTCGCCCGGCTTTGGCCAGACCCTGCCGACCAAGGGCCGATATGATGTCTCGGAAGTCTTCGGCGAGACGATCATCCCGCTCGTTTCCGACATGCCATTCGCCGAGTCGATCAACCTCGAACTTGGCTACCGCTCGTCGGACTACTCAACGTCCGGCTCGGTGGAGAGCTACAAGTATGGCGCCGACTGGGCGCCTGTCGACGGCCTCCGCTTCCGTGGCATGTTCCAGCGCGCCGTGCGCGCCGCGAACATCGCGGAACTGTTCGCGCCCGTGACCCCGGGCACGGGCGACCTGCTGGTCGATCCATGCGCCAATGGCAGGGCGGGCTCGCCGCTGACAGGCGGCTTGCGAGCCCTGTGTATCGCCACAGGCGTTCCTGCAACGGCGATCGACAACGCAACACTGGCCCAGCCGACATCCGGCCAGGTCAACGCCTTCTTCGGCGGCAATCCAAATCTGACACCTGAAGAGGCCGACACGGTGACGTTCGGTGTTGTGTGGCAACCGGACTTCGTGCCGGGTCTGGCCGTAACGGTGGACTATTATGACATCCAGATCGCGAATGCGATCTCGATCCGTCCGAACTACGACATCGTCGACGGGTGCTACAACATCACCCGGAATCCGACGCTGACCGCCACCGATGTCGACTGCCAACTGATCGCACGCAACACCGTGAACGGTACGATCGAGGGCGACCTCATCTATGGTATCCAGCAGGTCACCGAGAACATCGGCGAGGTTCACGCAGAGGGCATCGACTACTCGGTGCGCTATGACTGGGACCTCGGCGCCTATGGCGGGCTCGAGCTTGCGCTGGATGGCACCTACGTCATGGATGCGAGCTACGTCCCGGCGCCGGGCGGCGCGACCGTCGAGTGCGTGGGCCGTTATGGCAAGCAGTGCGGCCTGCCGTCGACCGTTTCCGGCTCGACCGGCGGTCCGACGCCGGAAACCCGCTTCATGCAGCGGACGACATGGACCTTCGGCGACTTCGATGCGTCGCTGATCTGGCGCTACCTTTCGGGTTCGGAAGTTGATGCTACGCAGGCGGCCGCAACGCCAGCTGCATCGGCTTCGATCCCGGACTACAACTACCTCGATATCGCCGGGTCGTGGCAGATCACCGACTGGGCGAAGCTTCGGATGTCTGTGACCAATATCACGGACGAGGAAGCGCCCTTCGTGCAAACCGAGACCGGCTCCACGCCGTTCAACTCGGGCAACACCTACCCCTCTACTTATGACGTGCTGGGCCGGGTGTTCACGATTGGCGTGACCACGAAGTTCTAGTCTGGGGGCGTGAAAGGCGGCGGCTTCTCACGGGGGCCGCCGCCTCCTTTTTTCAGAGTTGCCGCGCGTAACGGACAGATGCACCATTCGACGATGACGACCCCCTTGGCCACTCTGATCCGGCAGGCCGAAGCAGCAGCAAATGCAGGCAGATGGCAGGAGGCGGAACAGGCCTGGCGCGAGGTGCGGCGACTCGACCCCGCAAGCAGCAAGGCCGCGCTCGGGCTGGGCGTGCATGCGATGCAGCGACGCGATTTTGTCGGCGCGACGGAACTCATCACGGAAGCTCACCGTTTGTCCCCGCGCGATCCGTTCATTCCTCTCGCGCTCGCGCGCGCGCGGCAAGCACTCAACGACGATGCCGGTGAGGTCCAGGCGATCGAGAGCGCGCTGGCCATCGATCCCTACTTCGTCCCGGCACTGCTCACCAAGGCGCAGCACCTGCGTCGCATTGGTCAGGGCGCGACAGCGGCGACCTTCTTTCGAATAGCGGTGCGTGTCGCGGGGCCGGAGCAAGAATGGCCGGCCGTGCTGCGCGGACAGCTGGAACAGGCGCGCGACGTTGCGAACGCTCATGCAGGCGCCATGCATGCGCATCTGGAATCCGCGATTGCACCCATGCTGTCTTCACTGTCGCGCGCGCAGGCGGAACGCTGGCGGGAAGCAGCGTCGGTCATGGCGGGCGTCTCGAAGCCTTACCCGCAGCACGCAAACCAGCTGCATGTGCCGCGGCTACCCGCAATACCCTTTTACGACCGCGAGATGTTCCCCTGGGCAAGCGAACTCGAGGGAAAGACGGATCTGATCCGAGAAGAGCTGCGCGCGGCGCTAGCTGACGAGAGAAAGGACTTTGCACCCTACATCGCGCTTCGACCCGGCCAGCCGGTCGATCAATGGCGCGATTTGAACAATTCGCAGCGGTGGAGCCATTATGGCCTGTGGCGGAACGGCCAGCCCAAAGAGGCGCACCTCGCCCAGTGCCCCAGCACACGCCAGGCGCTTGAGGCGGTCGACATGGCCGCCATTGCCGGCCTGTGCCCGAATGCAATGTTTTCCGTCCTTGCCCCGCACACGGAAATCCCGCCGCACACCGGGGAAACCAATGCGCGGCTGGTCGTCCATCTGCCGCTCATCGTGCCCGAGAAATGCTCCTACCGGGTGGGTTTCGAACATCGCACCTGGACAGAAGGCGAACTTCTCATTTTCGATGACACGATCGAGCATACGGCGCGCAACGATAGCGACGCGCTGCGGGTGGTTCTCATTTTCGACGTCTGGAATCCCTTGCTCGCGCCCGAGGAGCGGGAGGTGGTGCGCACCCTTGCGGCCGCCAGCCGGACAGCCCCAGCTCCATAGCCAGAACAAAGGAAATTTCGCGATCTGGTCCCGTTACGGCAAGCGATTGCGCCGCAGGGGGGCCTTGCGGGCGAGGTTGTCGCGCCCGGCCCGGAAGTCGAAAGTCGCTTCCAGAGGTAAGAGCGGTGCGCGCACACCCTCTTGAGTGCAGCTTCACGCAAATATCGCCGCAGGTTCGGCTATTGGATTGAAATTCTGTGCCTAGCTGGTAGGCGCTCAATTTCAACGAGGACTGGACGAGTTTACGCGCATGGAAATGGGCCTGCCCCCGGCACAGGGACTCTACGATCCCCGCAATGAGCACGATGCCTGTGGCGTCGGCTTCATTGCCAATGTGAAGGGCCGAAAATCGAACGCCATCGTGGCGCAAGGGCTCCAGATTCTCGTGAACCTGGACCATCGCGGCGCCGTGGGCGCGGACCCGCTGCTGGGCGATGGCGCGGGCATCCTGATCCAGATTCCCGATGCGCTGTTCCGTGACTGGGCGAAGGGCGCGAAAGTCGACCTGCCCCAGCCGGGCCATTATGCTGTGGCCATGTGCTTCCTGCCGCAGGACGCGGCGGCGCGCGACTTCGCGATGAAGCAGTTCGGGAACTACCTGGCCAAATCAAAGCAGGTGCTGCTTGGCTGGCGCGACGTACCCACGGACACGAAGGGCATCGGCAAGGCTGTGATCGCCGCGATGCCGGTGATCAAGCAGGCTGTCATCGCCAAGGGTTCGCCAGCGATGGACCAGGATGCCTTCGAGCGCAAACTCCTCGCGATCCGCAAGGAGACGCAGAACCCTCTGGCGGAGATCGCCAAGAAGAAGAACCTGCCGGGGTTGGCCGAGTTCTATATGCCCTCCCTGTCGACGCGCACAATCGTCTACAAGGGCCTGCTTCTCGCCGGACAGGTAGGTACCTTCTACAAGGATCTGACTGATCCGCTGTGCGAGAGCGCGCTGGCGCTGGTTCACCAACGCTTCTCGACAAACACCTTTCCCTCATGGCGCCTCGCGCACCCCTACCGGTTCATCGCGCACAATGGCGAGATCAACACTGTGCGCGGCAATGTGAACTGGATGTATGCGCGGCGGCGCTCGATGGAGAGCGCGTTGCTTGGCGCCGATCTCGACAAGATGTGGCCGCTGATCCCGCACGGTCAGTCGGACACGGCCTGCCTCGACAATGCGCTCGAACTGCTCGTGGCTGGCGGCTATCCGCTGAGCCACGCCATGATGATGCTGATCCCTGAGGCCTGGGCCGGGCATCAGGACATGGCCCCCCAGCGCCGCGCCTTCTATGAGTATCACGCCGCGCTGATGGAGCCGTGGGACGGCCCGGCCGCTATCGCATTCACTGACGGCCGCCAGATCGGCGCGACACTCGACAGGAACGGGCTGCGCCCGGCCCGCTTCATCGTCACCGACGATGATCATGTCGTGCTGGCGTCCGAATCCGGGGTGCTGCCGATCCCGGAGGAAAAGATCGTCCGCAAATGGCGGCTGCAGCCGGGCAAGATGCTGCTGATCGACCTCGAACAGGGCCGGATCATCGAGGATGAGGAGGTGAAGGCCAGCGTCGCGGGGAAGCATCCCTACGAAGACTGGCTGCGGGAGATGCAGTTCAAGCTGTCCGAACTTTCCGACCCGGAAGCAGACCCCGAACAGACCAATGGCTCGAACTCGAGCGTCAGCCTGCTCGATCGCCAGCAGGCGTTCGGCTACACCCAGGAAGACCTTCAGTTCTTCCTCGAGCCGATGGCCCAGCTCGGCGATGATCCGGTCGGCTCGATGGGCGCCGACACGCCCATCGCCGTCCTGAGCCGCAAGCCGAAACTCCTGTACAACTACTTCAAGCAGAACTTCGCACAGGTCACCAACCCGCCGATCGATCCGATCCGGGAAGAGCTGGTGATGTCGTTGGTCTCCATGATCGGGCCTCGTCCAAACCTGCTCGGCCTGGCGGCGGGCACGCACAAGCGGCTGGAAGTCTCCCAGCCGGTGCTCACCAATGCCGACCTCGACAAGATCCGCTCGATCTCGGAGCTGGTCGATGGCGCCTTCCGGACGGCGACGATCGACATCACCTGGGATGCGCGCGAAGGCTCAACTGGCCTCAAAGCCGCGATCGAGCGCATCCGCCTCGAGGCGACCGAGCACGTGCTGCAGGACATCAACATCCTCATCCTCTCCGACCGCGCCGTGTCGGCCGAACGCATACCCGTGCCTGCGCTGCTGGCGCTTTCGGCCGTCCACCACAAGCTCGTGCGGCAAGGCCTCCGGATGCAGGTCGGGCTCGTTGTCGAGACTGGCGAGGCCCGTGAAGTGCATCACTTCTGCACGCTCGCCGGCTATGGCGCAGAGGCTGTGAACCCCTACCTCGCCTTCGAGACCCTGGAGCAGATCCGCCAGCGTGAGGGGCTCAAGCTTTCCGCAAAGGAGGTCAAGAAGAACTACATCAAGGCCGTGGGCAAAGGCATCCTCAAGGTGATGTCCAAGATGGGCATCTCGACCTACCAGTCCTATTGCGGCGCGCAGATCTTCGATGCCGTCGGCCTCTCGTCCGAACTGATCAACGAGTATTTCACGGGCACGGCGACAACGATCGAAGGCGTCGGCCTCGACGAGATCGGCGAGGAAGCCGTGCGGCGCCACAAGGCCGCCTTCGGCGACGACCCGCTCTATCGCGAACTGCTCGATGTCGGCGGTGACTACGCCTATCGCCTCCGCGGCGAGGACCATGCTTGGACGCCAGACACGGTGGCGAAGCTGCAGCACGCCGTGCGCGGCAATGTGTCGGAGGACTACAAGGCCTTCGCGCAGTCGATCAACGAGCAGAACGAGCGTCTGTTGACCATCCGCGGCCTGATGCAGCTGAAGTTCGCGGACAAGGAGATCCCGATCGAGGAGGTCGAACCCGCGGCCGACATCGTGAAGCGCTTTGCGACAGGCGCGATGAGCTTCGGCTCGATCAGCCGCGAGGCGCATACGACGCTGGCGATTGCGATGAACCGCATCGGCGGACGCTCCAACGCGGGCGAAGGCGGCGAGGAACCGGATCGCTTCAAGCCAATGAAGAATGGCGATTCGATGCGCTCGCGCATCAAGCAGGTCGCATCAGGTCGGTTCGGCGTCACGACGGAATACCTGGTCAACGCCGACGATATCCAGATCAAGATGGCGCAGGGCGCCAAGCCCGGCGAAGGCGGCCAGTTACCGGGCCACAAGGTCGATCAGAACATCGCCAAGGTGCGCCACTCGACACCGGGGGTGGGACTGATTTCGCCACCGCCCCACCACGACATCTATTCGATCGAGGACCTCGCGCAGCTGATCCACGACCTCAAGAACGTGAACCCAGAAGCGCGCATTTCCGTGAAGCTCGTGTCGGAAGTCGGCGTCGGCACAGTCGCCGCGGGCGTCTCGAAGGCGCGTGCGGATCATGTCACGATATCAGGTTTCGAGGGCGGCACCGGCGCATCGCCCCTCACCTCCCTGACGCATGCCGGCTCGCCCTGGGAGATCGGCCTGGCGGAGACACAGCAGACACTCGTGCTGAATGAACTGCGTGGACGTATCGCCGTGCAGGTCGATGGCGGCCTGCGGACGGGCCGCGACGTGGCCATCGGCGCGCTGCTCGGCGCCGACGAGTTCGGTTTCTCGACTGCGCCGCTGGTTGCCGCCGGCTGCATCATGATGCGCAAGTGCCATCTCAACACTTGCCCCGTCGGCGTTGCAACACAGGATCCGGTGCTGCGCGCGCGCTTCACCGGCGCGCCTGAGCATGTGATCAACTACTTCTTCTTCGTGGCTGAGGAAGTGCGTCACATCATGGCGAAGCTCGGCTTCCGCAAGTTCGAAGAGATGGTGGGTCGCGTCGACCTGATCGACATGCGCAAGGCGGTCGATCACTGGAAGGCAAAGGGCGTCGACCTGTCGAAACTGCTCCACCAGGCGCCGGCGAAGGCGGGCGTCGCGGTGAAGGTCTCGGAAACCCAGAACCACGGCCTCGAAGGCGCCCTTGACCACAAGCTGATCAAGGCGGCCAAACCTGCGCTGGCCAAGGCGCCAAAGCCGGTCCAGATTTCGGAGACGATCGCCAACGTGAATCGCACGGTTGGCGCCATGCTCTCCGGTGAAGTAGCTCGCAAGTTCGGTCATGCCGGGCTGCCGGACGACACAATCCAGATCGCCCTCACCGGTACGGCCGGGCAAAGCTTCGGCGCCTTCCTTGCGCGCGGGGTGACGTTGCATCTTGTTGGCGACGCAAACGACTATGTCGGCAAGGGACTGTCAGGTGGACGGGTGATTGTGCGCCAACCCGCCCAGGCGAAGCGCGAGCCCACGCAGAACATCATCGTCGGAAACACGGTGCTTTACGGCGCCATCGCAGGTGAAGCCTATTTCGAAGGCGTTGCCGGCGAGCGTTTTGCCGTCCGCAACTCGGGCGCGGTGGCAGTGGTGGAAGGCTGCGGAGACCATGGCTGCGAATACATGACCGGCGGCGTAGTGGTGGTCCTCGGCGACACCGGGCGCAACTTCGCAGCGGGAATGTCAGGCGGCGTTGCCTATGTCTACGATCCCAAGAAGGCGTTCGCCGCCCGCTGCAACACGGCCATGGTGAGACTCGAAACCGTGAAGCCAGCAGAAGGCGGGCCGGAAGCCGATGCGCCGCAGCAGCGCGCGCCGTCGGCTGAAAACAGCGGCATGGGCGATATGCTCGCCTTCGATGCGGAGCGGCTACGCATTCTTGTCGAGCGGCATCTGCTGCACACGGGCAGCGCTCGCGCGCGCGAAATCCTGGACAACTGGGACGCAGCCCTTGCGAATTTCATCAAGGTCATGCCGACGGACTATGCACGTGCGCTTGTCGACCTGAAGGCGAGGAAACACGCCACGGTTGCGGCCGAGTAGAGGGAGAGAACCATGGGCAAGCCCACAGGCTTCCTCGAATACGAGAAAAAGGAGCGCGCATACGAAAAGCCGGAAGCGCGCAAGAAGACATGGTCCGAATTCCTCAAGCGCATGGACAATGCGGAAATCCGCACTCAGGCCGCGCGCTGCATGGATTGCGGGATTCCCTTCTGCTAGGGCAACGGCTCCGTTGCGCCCGGCGCGCCAGGATGTCCGGTCAACAACCAGATTCCGGATTGGAACAATCTGGTTATGCGCGACCACTGGAAAGCGGCGCTGGAGAACCTGCACTCCACCAACAACTTCCCGGAATTTACGGGCCGTGTCTGCCCTGCTCCATGTGAAGCTTCGTGTGTCCTGAACATCAATGACAACCCGGTCTCGATCAAGACGATCGAATGCGAGATCGTCGATCGCGGCTGGGATGAAGGCTGGATAAAGCCTCAGTCAGCGCCCCGCGGTACAGGCAAGCGCGTTGCGATCGTTGGTTCGGGCCCGGCAGGCCTGGCCTGCGCGCAGCAGTTGGCGCGCGCAGGACATTCGCCCACAGTGTTCGAGAAGTCTGACCGTATCGGAGGTCTGCTGCGCTACGGCATTCCGGACTTCAAGATGGAAAAGCATCTGATCGACAAGCGCATTCGCCAGATGGAAGCCGAGGGCGTCATCTTCCGGCCGCGCATGCATGTGGGGATCGATGTATCGGTGCAGCGCCTCCTCGACGACTATCAGGTGATCGTCCTGGCGGGCGGGGCCGAGAAGCCCCGCGATCTGCCTGTCCCCGGTCGTGAGCTGGACGGCGTACACTATGCCATGGATTTCCTAACGCAGCAGAACAAGCGCGTCGCAGGTGATGATGAAAACACCGCTGCCCCCGGCGGAACGATCTCCGCCAAGGGAAAGCATGTTGTCGTAATCGGCGGCGGCGACACGGGATCAGACTGCATCGGCACATCCAACCGCCACGGCGCGGCAAGCGTGACGCAGCTGGAGATCATGCCAAGGCCGCCTGCGCAGGAAGACAAGGCCATGACATGGCCGGACTGGCCGCTGAAACTCCGAACCTCTTCCAGCCACGAAGAGGGGGCCGAACGCGACTGGGCAGTCATCACCAAGCGCGCAATCGGCGAAGGCGGCAAGGTGAAGGCGCTGGTCTGCGCCCGCGTCGAGTGGGTCCGGGGCGCAAAAGGCATGGAAATGAAGGAGGTCGCCGGTTCGGAATTCGAACTGAAGGCCGATCTTGTCCTTCTTGCTATGGGCTTTACGGGGCCGGTCGTGCCCGGTCTGATCGATCAGTCGAAGGCGGCGCTGGACCCGCGCGGCAATGTCGCCGCGAACACGAACGACTACAAGACGAGCGCCGATCGCATTTTCGCCTGCGGTGACATGCGGCGCGGCCAGTCGCTTGTCGTGTGGGCGATCCGCGAAGGGCGTCAGTGCGCGCGCGCTGTGGACGAGCACCTCATGGGCGCGAGCAATCTGCCACGCTAGGAGCGCCGGGACTTCCGTCGCGTGAAATTGACGTTTGCTCCGAGGCAGCTCACCCTGCATTGACTAAGGACACGTCAGGACACAGGCATGAAATCGCCCATCTGCGAGATGCTCGGCATCGACTTCCCACTCGTCGCATTCAGCCATTGCCGGGACGTCGTGGCAGCCGTCTCGCGCGCAGGCGGGATGGGCGTGTTCGGTGCAGTCAACCTGCCGCCCGAAAGTCTCCGCGAGGAACTGACGTGGATCGATGCGCACTGCGGCGGCAAGCCCTATGGCGTCGATCTCATCGTCCCCAACAGCATTGAGGGCAAGTCGGAAGCATTCAGCCATGATGCTTTGCTCGCTGCCGTGCCCCAGCAGCACAAGGATTTCGCAGACAGCATTCTGAGCTCGCACGGCATCGAACCGGTAAACCTGGAGGATGACCGCCGACGCAGCGCCATCGCCGCGCGCAACATGCGCGCTGAAGGTGCAGCCAGTTCGCTTGAAGTCGCCTTTGACTTTCCGATCCGACTGATCGCAAACGCGCTCGGCGTTCCGCCTCCAGTGATGCTGGAACTGGGCAAGCGCAAGGGCGTGCCGGTTGCCGCGCTCGTGGGCGCAAAGGAGCATGCGGTTGCGCAGGTGAAGGCGGGAGTAGACATCCTCGTTGTCGCGGGCGGCGAAGCCGGCGGCCACTGCGGAGAAGTGTCGACCATGGTGCTGATCCCGGAGGTGCATCGCGCGCTTAAGGCGATGGGCGCCTCGACACCAATCCTCGCTGCTGGCGGCATCACCACGGGTGGGCAGATGGCGGCTGCGATGTCCATGGGTGCAGCTGGCGCCTGGTGCGGGTCCGTTTGGCTGACGACCAGCGAGGCGGAGACGACTCCAGTCGTCAAGGAGAAGATGCTTGCCGCCTCCTCGCGCGACACGGTGCGGTCGCGGTCGCGAACCGGCAAACCCTCGCGCCAGTTGCGCTCGCCCTGGACCGACGCATGGGAGCGCGAGGATGCGCCGCCGCCGCTGGGCATGCCGTTGCAGAGTTTCGTTTCCGAGCCGGCCTTGCGACGGGTCAACAAGCTCGCCGAAGGCGGCCATGCCGGCGCAAAGCAACTCGCCACCTACTGGGTCGGCCAGGGGGTCGGCCTGATGGACCAGGCGATGTCCTGCGCGCAGGTGGTCCAGCAGTTCCGGGAAGACTTCCTCGAAGCGCGCGAACGATTGATCGGCCTGCTCGACGAATAGCGCGACAGGTTTGCGCATCGCCGCAACCTCCCCTATATGCCGCCGCATGGTCTGGCCGGCGTGGCGCCGCCCCCATCAGGAAGGGTCCGATGCTACGCATCCAGGAACTCAAGCTGCCGCTTGACCATGCCGAACCGGCGCTGCGCCAGGCGATCCTCAGGCGACTGTCGATCGCAGACCAGGCGCTGGTCTCCTACACCACCGTCAAACGCGCTTACGATGCGCGGAAGACCTCCGCGATCCAGCTGATCTACACCATCGATTGCGTCGTGAAAGACGAAGCGTCGGTTCTGAAACGGCTGGCAAAGGACAAGCAGATCGGCCGCACGCCCGACCTGGACTACCGCCCGCCCGTGAAAGCCCCCGGCGGACAAAAGCGCCCGGTTGTGGTTGGCATGGGCCCATGCGGCCTATTCGCCGGGCTTATCCTCGCCGAGATGGGATTCAATCCGATCATCCTCGAGCGCGGCAAGATCGTACGCGAACGTACCGTCGATACATTCCGGTTCTGGCGCAAGGGCGTCTTGGATCCTGCCTCGAATGCACAATTCGGCGAAGGCGGCGCCGGCACATTCTCCGACGGCAAACTTTATTCGCAGATCAAGGACCCGCGCCATCTTGGCCGCAAGGTGCTGACAGAATTCGTCGAAGCTGGCGCCCCCGAGGAAATCCTGTTCGTCTCGAAACCCCACATCGGCACCTTTCGCCTCGTCTCGATGATCGAGCATATGCGCGAGAAGATCACCCGGCTGGGCGGCGAGATCCGCTTCCAACATCATGTGACCGACATCCTGCTGCGCGAGCAGGGTGGGGAAAAGCAGATCACTGGAGTTGCGCTCGCGACCGGCGATGCGATCGAGACGAACCACCTCGTCATGGCGCTGGGCCATTCGGCGCGCGACACGTTCGAGATGCTGCATGGCCGCGGCGTCTACTTCGAAGCCAAGCCCTTCTCCATCGGCGTGCGTATCGAACACCCACAGTCGATCATCGATTGTGCGAGGTTCGGCGCGAGCGCGGGCCATCCGATCCTTGGCGCGGCTGACTACAAGCTGGCGCACCACGCCAGCAACGGTCGGGGCGTCTACTCATTCTGCATGTGCCCCGGAGGAACGGTCGTGGCGGCCGCCTCCGAGGACGGCCGGCTCGTCACCAACGGAATGAGCCAGTACTCCCGCCGCGAGCGCAACGCCAATGCAGGAATCGTCGTCGGGGTGACGCCTGAGGATTTTCCCGGCGACGGACGCGACAATCCGCTGGCAGGCATCGCCTTCCAGCGTCATTGGGAGGAAAAGGCCTTCCGTGCCGGGGGCGAGTCGTGGTTTGCGCCGTGCCAGCTGGTGGGCGACTTCCTGAAGGACCAGCCGTCGACGGCTCTCGGGTCGGTCATCCCCTCCTATAAGCCCGGCGTGACGCCAACCGATCTCAGCTTGTGCCTGCCGGACTATGCGATCCTCGCCATGCGCGAGGCGCTGCAGAGTTTCGGCCGGCAGATTCAGGGCTTTGCGATGGACGACGCCGTCATGACCGGCGTCGAGACGCGTACGTCCAGCCCTGTGCGCATGACGCGCGGGGCTGATTTCCAGTCGCTGAATGTGAAAGGCCTTTATCCAGCCGGCGAAGGGGCAGGCTATGCAGGCGGCATCCTCTCGGCCGCTGTCGACGGCATCAAGGTTGCCGAGGCTGTCGCGCTTGCCGCCGTGGGCAGGCAAGCGGCCTGATCTTCGCCGGGTCAGAGAGGCTTGCAGGCGGGCTCGGCAAGACTGAACGCCGTGCCCATCATCTGTGGCGCGTTATCACGCCACCAGGCAGCTGTTTCGGGATGTTCGATCGACAGTTCAAGCCCGATTCCGTGCTGGCGCACCCGGAGAGGCGCAGCCCCAGCAAGGGCTCCAACTATTCGCACGCTTCGGGTCACTCAGGCTGCCTCGAGGCGACCCGGCCTCAAGCTCGCCTATTCATCCTCGCTGCGATTGCGCAGCATGATCACCGCAGCAACCACGGCGCCGATGGCCGCGCCGATCGCCAGGGTCCGCAGCGGATGCTCACGCACCTCGCGAACCACAAACTTCGCCGCCTTGCGGCCGCCGCGCGCCGCACCTTCTGCGAACTCGCCAGCAAAGTCCTGGGCGCTTCCCAATGCCCGCCTCGCCCGATCGGTAAATTCCGACATATTGCCCACCTTCTCGGTCTCACTCGGAACCGAGCTCCCGATACCTGCTTCCATCCGACGTCTTGCCATGACCAACCTCCACTTCGCCCCCGGAACCGCTCCGGGTACTGAACTGGCTTCTGGGCGATGGCGCCGACGCAGGATGTGACAGTAACCCGGAAGGGCCACCCCTGCCCAGCTGCATGCTGTACCTTGCGGCGCTAATTTTGCCCCCGCAGAGGCCAGAATTCTGGCAATTGGCGATCCGGCGCGCGGCAAAACGCCTGCTGCGCGCGCAGTGCCTGCCGCACGAACACCTCGAGAAAATGTTAAGGCGGATGACCTAGTCTTGAACCGTCGAATGCCGCTCCCCATGCATGCTGGAGGACGGCAGCCTGTGTGGATTGAAAATGCCGACCTACGCCCTCCTCACACCCGGCGATCCAGCGCCCAGCGTGATGCAGCGCAACTCAAGCAACGACCGCTACAATCTCGATCTCGCCGCCGGGCGCGCGCTTGTGCTCTGCTTTTTCGGCAGCAGCACCACGCCGCACGCGGCCGCAGTGCTGGCTGCGGTGAAGAAACGCCGCGACCTCTTCGACGATGTCCACGCCGCATTCTTCGGCGTCACGCACGACAGGGACGATGAAGCCAAGAAGCGCGTCGACACGATCATGCCGGGCTACCGGTTCTTCTGGGATCATGACGACCTGATCGCACGCGCCTACGGCGTCGCCCCGGCAGAGGGCGAGGATGGGCTCTATCTGAACCGATGGGTCATCATCAATCCGATGATGCGGATCACGGCGGTCATTCCGTTCCGACAGGACCAGACCGATATCGCGCAAGCACTCGATCACATCGCCCGCCTGCCACAAGCCGGACGGGTCGCCGGTCTGGACGTACAGGCGCCCGTCATCGTGCTCGATAACGTCTTCGACCCGGATACCTGCCGCCGCCTGATCGCGTCCTACGATGCAGCCGATCGTGATCTGTCCGGTGTCATGCGCGAGATCGGAGGCCGCACGCGCCTCGTGCTCGACGACAATCACAAGCGCCGACGCGACCACATGATCGAGGACGAGAATGAACGCAAGTTCGTCACCGCTCTCATCCGCCGCCGCATCGTGCCGCAGATCGAAAAGATCCACCAATTCCACGCGACCCGCATCGAGCGCTATCTGGTGGCCTGCTATGCGGCCGAGGACGCGGCCCACTTCAGACCTCACCGCGACAACACCACCAAGGGCACTGCGCACCGGCGCTTTGCCGTCTCGATCAATCTCAGCGACGATTTCGACGGCGGCGAGATCCAGTTTCCAGAATACGGGTCACGCGGTTTCCGACCACTGGCTGGCGGTGCGGTTGTCTTCTCATGCTCGCTGCTGCACGCGGTGACACAGGTCACACGCGGACGGCGATACGCCTTTCTGCCCTTCCTATACGATGACGCAGCGGCGGCGATCCGCGAGCAGAACAAGCAGTTCCTCGACACGCCCTAGGCGGACGCCTGCGCCAGCCTGGCGCGCGCTTTCTCGGCGCCGATGAGCACGAGCATCCGGTTCATTTCCGGACCAGCCTCCTGATCGGTCAGCACGCGGCGGAGCGGTTGGTAGAGCCCCTTACCCTTGCGGCCGGTCTTGTCCTTAACAGCGTCGGTCCACGCCTTCCAGCTGTCGAGGGTTAGCGCGCCGTCGGGGAATAACGCTGCCGCCTCGCCGATAAAGGCGCGATCATCGGCTTCGAGATCGGGGCCGGTCAGGCCGCCGCCATAGACGACGGCAAGCCACAATGCGGCATCGGACACGCCCTTCAGATTGCCCTTTACCGTATCCCAGAACTCTGGCGTCGCCTTGTCGCCATAGGCCAGCTTCGCCAGGCGCGGCCTCACCGTGTCAAAGCTCATGGCATGAACGATCTGGGCGTTGAGCCCGTTGAGCTCGTTTTCATCGAAGCGCGCTGGCGCGCGACCCATCTTTGCGAACGAAAACTCCAGCGCCAGTTGTTGCAGGCTCTCGCGCGCCTCGACCGGATCGGACGTGCCGATCTTCGCAAGCAGCGACAAGAGCGCCATCGGCTCGTAACCCTCATTGCGCAGCTGTTCCGCAGACAGCGAACCCAGCCGCTTGGAAAGACTCTGCCCGTCGGCGCCGATCAGCAGCGGCATGTGAGCCATCTCGGGCGGCTGCGCACCAAGGGCAAGGAATATCTCGATCTGAGCGCCGGAGTTCGTGACGTGATCTTCGCCGCGGATCACATGCGTGATCTTCGCATCCACATCATCAACGACCGACGGCATGGTGTAGAGGAAGGAACCGTCCTCGCGGATCAACACCGGGTCCGAAACCGACGAGGTGTCGATCGACTGCTGTCCGCGCACGAGATCGTTCCATTCGGCGCGACCGCCTGACAGCTTGAAGCGCCAATGGGGTTTGCGGCCCTGCGCCTCCAGATCGCGCTTCTGCGCATCGGTCAGCTCCAGCGCGGCACGGTCATAGACCGGCGGACGGCCGCGGCTCTGGGCGATCTTCTTGCGGCGTTCAAGCTCTTCTGGAGACTCATAACAGGGATAGAGCAGCCCCTTCGCCTTGAGCTGCTCAGCTGCGGCCGCGTAACGTGCAAACTTTTCCGACTGCTTGAACGTCTCGTCCCAGGTCATTCCGAGCCAGGTAAGGTCGTTGCGGATGCCGTCCTCATTCTCCTTGGTCGAGCGCTCGAGGTCTGTGTCGTCGATACGCAGCACAAACGTCCCGCCCTGGCCCTTCGCAAAGAGCCAGTTCACCAGCGCGGTGCGGATGTTCCCGACGTGCAGCTTGCCCGTGGGCGAAGGCGCAAAGCGGACTTTGACGGTCATTTCTGAGGCTTCCGGGTTGCGGAGGGGGTGGGCGGATGCATGTACCCATCCGGCCCTGCTTGGCAAGCGAGGCGTGTTCCGGCCGGTCCAGTTACCCCAGCGCAGAGGCGTTACGCGCCATGAGGTTCGATAGCAGCGTGGCATCGAACACGCGCGCGCCATAGTCGATCGTGAAGGAGTCGAGTCGCGAGAGAAGATTGACCCCCACAATCATGGCCGGCTCACGCGTGAGGTTCCACAGATCGAAGATCGGCGCATCGGCCGCGACGCAGCCGGCATCCTCGACATTGAAGGCCTTCAGGTTCACGCGCGGCAAGGCAATGAACTGACCGACGATCTTGTGCCCGGTGACGCCATAGACCCGCACATGATCCACGCGCCGCAACCGTGGGTGATGACGTTGCAGAGCCGCACTCAGCGCCAGGTTGGCGATGCAGTTCTGGGCGCCGGTATCCAGCATCAGCCGCACACCGACACTTCCGACCTTGCCATCGATCTCCGCCAGCAGGCCATCGCGCAGGTTCATGTTGCCCAGCATGGCGGTGCGGCCCTGCCGGCGTGTCGGCTCCACACGCACCTGCTTCTGCCGGATGTTGAACACCAGCCGGCGCCCTGCAAACATGTCGGCGCCCAGAATGCCGTCCTCCAGCGCCATGGCGGAGTTCGGCAGCACCGCAACGCGCAGGTCCTCCTTTGCGACGACCCCGCAGGCAACGCGCGCCAGGCGCGCCACCGGCATTTCGGCAGTCCCTGTGGTTCCTGCAACTGTCGCAATGCCGGTCGTGGGGATCGCCAGCTGCTCGAGCAGGCGGCCCGCGATCACGGTCGTGGTGGAACCAGTATCGACCATGAACTGGAACGGGCCCTGGCCGTTGATCGTGACCTTGGCTGTTGGACGTCCATACTCATCGACCCAGGCATCCGGCAAATAGTCGATCTCGACGTCACTGGCCGCGCCAACCCGCGTTCCTGTCGTGACTGCAGGTTGCGGCGCCTGCTGCGCGAAAGCTGCGCCACCGCCAAGACCCGGCAGCGCGCCCAGCATCAGCCTTCGTGTCAGCTGCATCATGGGCGTCCTCTCGCCCGGCCGCGCTCGGGGCGACCGGTCAGGACAAGAGCATGATCCTCGGACGAAGCTCCGACAAGCCTGACGTGTCAGTCAATTCGCGGGAAACCGATCCTAAATCCCCGGGAGGCATGCAACCAGCACCAGCACGATGCCAACCAGGGCCACCGTCCACACCAGCGTGCGAACAACAGGGACGCCAAGCGCATAAACGGGAAGAAAAGCAACCCTGGCCCAGAAGTAGAGCTGCGCACCAAGCCCTGCGAGTTCGGAATCCTGCTGAACCGTCGCCTCAAGCAGGACGGCGGCCGCAAAGAGCGGAAACGTTTCGACAAAATTGCTCCATGCGCGCTCAAGGCGGGCGCCGACCTTGCCCAGTTCCGGCCTGCCATCATCACGCGGCCCCATCGCCCACGGCATGCCGCGGCCAGCGACACTCGCGAGAATTGAGCTGAACAGATAGACGACCCCGAGCAGTGCGCTTGCCCAGAGCATGGTCATTTCAGTCGATCCGATGTCGGGCATCCCGGCCTCCCCTTGTTGCAATACCACGGAAAAGTAAGGGGAATTGCCGGCTCGTGACAATCGGCGCCGCGGCGGCAGATAGGCGCGCTACTTCACGCGCGTAATCGACTTGATCCCGAGCGGCGGCAGGCCCGAGCGTTCGGAGATTGCCTTGTCCTGCGCTTCGATCGCGGCCCGGATGGCGCTGTCCTTGTCATAGGGGTCGTCCAGCACATCGGCCGGAACCTTGCGGTTGGACTTCTGGCTGCCGTCCTCGTAGACGACATTAAACAGCACAAAATCTGTCCGCGCCGTCGGCTTCTTCGCCATGGGAGGCTCCGGAGGTCGGGTGTTGGGATCCGCGCTCCCTCTGGGCGGGACCGCACCAATCGCAAAGGGGGGCGCGATAGGATGGCGCGCGTTTAGTCCACTTCCTGATGCAGCGAAAGAGGTCTTAAGCCGCAACCACCGCCTGTTCGGCCATTGCAGAGCCTTCCACCAGCTCCGCCATCGCCGCAGCCCGCGCGCCGACGCCGCCGGTGATCACCGGGGCCGCACGCCCCTGCACCGCTGCGATGAAGGCCTCGTCCGCTGCTTTCAGCGGGTCGGGGAGGATCGCCGACACGTCCGCACGGATGTCAAAGCCCGTGGTGTTGGTCACCTGGCGCGTGATGAAGTCGATCTCAACGAGGCCGGAGGCATATTCGATCCGCATCCAGCGCTCGCGCTTCTCGGCGCAGCGCGATGCGGCCAGCTTCGCGTGACCATTGCCTGCGAAGTGCAATTCAGCCGTCGCATGATCCAGCAGGTGGGTGTGTGCGCTATAGCCCGAACCGTCGACACCGCGCACTTCGCCGCCAAAAAGCTCAGCCGTGAGATCGAGGTCGTGAATCATCAGGTCGAACACGACCGAAACGTCTTCGCAGCGGCCTTCCGGCGAGGCGGGGCCCATGCGCACGCCTTCGATGCGCTTGGGACGCTCACCAGTGGAGAACAAGCCCATCGCCTCGAACACCAGCCGCTCCTGGTGGCCGACCGAGAGAACCAGATCGCGATCGAGCGCCAGCTTGGCCAACGAACGCGCCTCCGCGCCGGTCAGCGCCAAAGGCTTCTCGACCAGCGCGTGCTTGCCGGCTTCGAGAGCCTTGCGCGTCAGCGATGCATGGGAGGATGCGGGGGTCGCGATGACCAGCGCATCGCAGGCCTCAGCCAGCGCCTCAAACGACGCGAACACAACACCCTGGCCGACCTTGGCCACAACCTTGCCGGCCGCTTCCGGGTTGAGGTCGAAGACGCCGATGAACTCGGCATGTTCGCTCGCAGCGAACTTCTGGGCATGATAGCCGCCAAATACACCTGCGCCGACCACGCCCACCCGGACCTTGCCTTGGTGACGCCCGACGACGGTGGCCGTTCTGGCCGCGGTTTCGATACGCTTCACGACTCTACCTCTGCCCACGCCCCCAGGCGCGAAATCAGCAGATACGCGAATAACGCAGCCGCACAATGTGCGGGGGCATCAAGGTTGGTTACAGTATCTTTCAATAGGTAAATGTCCGAAAAGACTGGAAAATTCCCTGCAAACGCGCAATGAGCGCGGTGCGACACTCTGGAGGCCGTGATGCCGTCTGTAACATCGCGTGAATGGCGTCTTCGGGCCCGCCCGGTCGGCGAGCCCAAACCGTCGGACTTTGAACTGGCAACAGTCGAATCGGCCGAGCCAGGACCGGGACAGGTCCAGGTCCGCAACCTCTGGATGACGGTTGATCCCTACATGCGCGGCCGCATGAATGACGCCAAGAGCTATGCGGCCCCGTTCGAACTGGGACAGGCGATGAACGGCGGCGCTGTGGGTCAGGTGCTGGCCTCGCGTGATGACAACTTCAAGGCCGGCGACCTTGTGACCTCCTTCGCCGGCTGGCGCGAGGCGTTCACCGCCCCGCCCGCCGCAGTCAACCTGGCCAAGCTCCCCAACCTCCAGCTGCCGACCCAGGCCTATCTTGGCGTTGCCGGAATGCCCGGCCATACGGCATGGTCCGGTCTTCTCAAGATCGGCGAACCGAAACCGGGCGAGACGGTGTTCGTCTCAGGCGCCGCCGGCGCTGTCGGCTCCCTCGTCGGCCAAATTGCCAAACTCAAAGGCTGTCACGTCGTCGGCTCGGCCGGGGGGAGGGACAAGTGCGACTACCTTAAGTCCATCGGTTTCGACGAAGCCATTGACTACCGCGCGGCAGGCGACCTGCGCGGCCTGACGAAGGCGCTGCAGCAGGCCGCCCCGAAAGGCGTCGACGCCTATTTCGACAATGTCGGCGGGGACCACCTGACCGCGGCCATCGCCTGCGCCAACATGCATGCGCGCATGCCGATCTGCGGGATGATCTCGCTCTACAACGCGACCGGTCCCGTGCCCGGCCCCAACAACATGACCAACATCATCGGCCGCCGCATCAAGCTGCAAGGCTTCATCGTCTCAGACTTCGCCAGCACCTACGCCGAGTTCGTGAAGGAGATGGCGGGCTGGATCGCCACGGGGAAAATCAAGTACGAGGAAACCGTCATGACCGGCATTGAAAAGGCCCCCGAGGCCTTCCTTGCCCTGTTCAGCGGCGGAAACACCGGCAAGATGCTCGTGAAACTCGGCTGACCGGGCTATATTGCCTCTGAGGCCCTGCCCCGGGGCCTCCTGCCTTCCCCGCCTGACAATTCCCGCCGCAACGATTGCTGCCGCCTGTTTGAAAGAAGACTTCGCCATGGCCCGCCTGTTCGACAGCTATGTGATGGTGGACTGGAGCGCCGCCTCCAAACCCGCCACCGGCGCCGACTCCATCTGGATCGGCGCCCTCACACCGGACTCGCGCCTCAAGCTGGCGTTCAAGGCGTCGAACCCGCCCACGCGCGCCAAGGCGCTCGAAGAGCTCGCCGACCTGCTCGGCCGCTGCCTCAAGCGTGGCGACCGCGTGCTGCTCGGCATGGACTTTCCCATGGGCTTTCCGACCGGCACGGCTGCAGCGCTCAAACTGAAAGGCGAGCCATGGCGGGCGACACGCGACTTCCTGCTCAAGGAAATGAAAGACAAGCCGGACAATTCCAACAACCGCTTCGCCCTCGCGGCGCGGATGAACCGGCTCATCTCCGAGGGGCCGTTTCCTTTCTGGGGCTGCTCGAAGAAGGACGAACTCACCACACTCGCGATGAAGAAAGTGCGCGAGCACGGACCGAAGGACACCCCCGAGTTCCGCATCACCGAGGAGCATATGGCCGAGACACGCAAGGTTCGCCCGCAACCTGTGTGGAAGATCGCCTATGCCGGCGCCGTCGGCGGACAGACCCTGACCGGCCTGCCCGCCGTCGAACGCCTGCGCAAGACCTTTCCTGCAATGAAGATCTGGCCCTTCGAACTGCCGCTCGCGAAGATCGATGAAGAGGCGCTGGCTGGCACGCGCATCGTTGTTGCCGAGACCTATCCGCAGCTTGTCGCCAAGCAGGTCGGCGCCAGCGAGATCCGCGACGAGGCGCAGGTTCGGACGATGGCAGAATGGTTCGCCGAGCGTGACGCAAACGGAAAGCTCGGCCAGGTATTCGCCACGGAAGCCAAGCTGACGGACACCCAAAAAGAGGCCGTGACGCAAGAGGAAGGCTGGATTCTGGGGATATAATCGCGCCTTCCGCGCACGTCCGGGATTGAAGAATCGGAATTGAGCGCGCCCGATCTGGCGCCGCCGTATTGCGGCTTCATCCTGCGAGGGGGGCCATGAACAAGTCTGACCTGATCAAACTGATCGCCGACACCAACGGCATCAAGCTCACCGAAGCGACGCGGCTCGTAGATGCGGTGTTCGACACCATCACCGCGCAACTGAAACGCGGCGAGCAGGTTGCGATCTCGGGCTTTGGAACGTTCGTGACCAAGACCCGTGCAGCGCGCGAAGGCCGCAATCCCGCAACCGGGATGGCGATAAAGATACCCGCACGCACCGCAGCCGCGTTCAAGCCGGCACAGGCGATGAAGGATCTGAAATAGCGCGGGTCAGTGCGCCATCACCTTCGCCGACGCGTCCTGAAGCTCCGCCCGCTTGCCCGCCGTGCGGCTCTTGATCTCCAGCGCCAGCACCTGCCCCACGCCGGCTGCCACCGACGCGATGCTTATGCCGATGAAGACGCCCCACACACCGAGGCCCATGGCGCCCGGCCAGTGCGCCGGCCAGAACAGCAGCGAGCTGAACGCGTTCGTCGCCGCCGGCGCTGTGTCGGGCGTGAACGCCATCCACACGCACAGCGGCAACATGATGATGATGTAGCTGCCCACATGGATGAAGGTCGGCAGCCAGACGACGCCCTGCGCCCGCAGGCCCATCGCGCCAACGACCTGCAGCCCGTCAAACAGCGTCACGCCCGCTGCAAACGCCAGCATCAGCGCGAGCGTCGGCATCAGGCTCGCTGCATGCGCCGCGCCGCCGGCCTGCGCCTCGGGCCCGGTCAAAAGCCAGTGCGCGACAACATCCTTCAGCAGCACGAGGATCAGCGCCAGCACCAGCCCCACCACGATTGCGGCAACAATGCCAAGGCGCGAGGCCTCGCGCACGCCAAGGCCATCCTTGCGCCCGAAGCGTTCCGCCACGCGCACGCTCGTCGCTGTGCCCATGCCCATATAGATCATGAAGATAACGCCCATCATCTGCACGGTGAGGCCGTAGATCGAACCGGCGTCGATCGACACCAGCGTTGCGATCACGAACGTCAGGTTGAACGCGCCCCACTCCGCCGCGTTCGCCACGCCCGTGCCGACGCCCACCTTGTTCTGGCGCAGGAACTCGCCTGGCGGTCCCTTCGGCGAAGGCTTGTAAGCCGGCGTCACGAACGCGATGATCACAAGGAAGCACACCATCATGAAGATGCGCGAGCCCGTGGTCGCCCACGCCACACCGATGGCGCCGTACTGCGGCACCAGGAGCAGGTCGAGCACGAGGTTCAAGACCACCGCCGTCATCGACACGGCCGTGACGAGGTTCGGCTTGCGCAACGCCTCCAGGTACATCGAGCACGCCATGCCCAGCATGTGCCCCACCGTCCCCAGCGCCAGGATTTCCGTCGTCTGCCGGATCGGCCCGACCAGGTCCTCGCTGAACCCGAACCCGCGCACCAGGGGTTCGGCGATCAGGAACACCAGCACTGTCGCAAGCACGCCATAAAGCGCACCGACCCACAGTCCGCGGCGCAGGATGCGTCCCGTCTCCTCCGCCTTGCCCGATCCGCTCAGCTCCGCCGACATCACCGAGACGCCCAGCATCAGGCCCATGCCGAAGCCCATCGTAACGCCGCTCGGCAGCCAGCCATTGAGCACGAGCGGCAACTGTCCCGGCGCGTGCTGCGCCAGCACGACAGCGTCCGTCAGCCCCATCAGCATGAACGAGGCGCGCGACATCGCCACGGGAACAGCAAGCCGCGTCAGGTCGAGTATCTCTGATGGCCGTGCCCAGGCGGGCAGGCGGGAGGCGGTCATGGCTGGCTCCATTGCGCATCTGCCGTGCGCTTCTGGCCGTGGACCGCTGTGTCAGGCGCCCCGGGGAGGGCTTAATCCTCCGGCGGCGACCAGTCGTCAACTGCCCTGAATTTCGCCGCGCCGGGCACACGCTCGAAAGCAGCGCCCCGCGGCTCGTCAAGCAGGGGGATTATGGTCGGGTCGTAGTTGGCGATCGTGTTGACGTCATAGACGCCATGGTTGTCCACCTCATCCATGTAGTCCTGGTCTTCGAGGCCCGACAGGAAGCGCCAGCCAGAGTCCTGAGCATTGTCAGGCGCCTCGCGATACATGAAGCCCACGCGCCTGCCCTGCCGTGTGATCATGTCGGTGGCGATGCAGGCCCCACGCCCGGTAGCGAGCGGCCTGATATCCTCCGGCTTCAGTTTGAACGGCTTGTTCATCAGCGTTTGCAGGTGGTGACGATGTCCTCGTCCGTGATTGAGGTGAAGGAATTCTCGCCGAACACCACCGTGCTCGTCGACGACTGGCCAACGACGCCGTCGATCATCGGCTGCACAAGCGACTCCACCATGTCCGTCGGCATGGGTTGACCGGCCATCGTCGCCGAGATGAGCCTCATGGCGGTGACCATTTCTGTCATCTTGCCATCCTCGCCGAAGCCCCAGGTCGAATCCGCATTGGCCGTCAGTGCAATCTTCACCGCGCCGGCATCGACGCCGATACTCGACCGGCTCTGCGCGAGCCCATTGGCCTGATAGTCGAACACCCCGCTGATGGTGATGTTCTCGGACTCCGTCTCGCACGTCCACTTGCCCATGATCATCTGCTGCGGCGTCCGTGGCTCTGGCGTCGATCCGCAAGCGCCGAGCGCTGCAAGCACCACTGAACTCATGGCAATGCGAATCATGCGCGAGACCCCTGCAAAACTTCCTGACCGGAGAGGGCAATACGCGCTGAACAGGGCGAAGTCCACGCGCGGCTGCGCTATGGACATTTCACGCGCGGCACGATGGCGGACCCGCTCACGACGCTGAGTTCCCGCCCGCCGTCTCCGAGTTCCAGCCGCACTGACCCATCCCATTCAGCGCCGGGCCCCGTGAAGTGGCCGTCGACACGAACAGCCGTCTCGCCATCCGGCGCCGCCCCGGTAACCTGCACGCGCGTCTTTTCCATCGCCACTTCTTTCGGCGTGACGGTCACCGCATATGGTCCGCCGCGCCCGCAATCGCCGATGCTGGCATCCCACGCGCCCACAAATTGAGCCGGCACTTCGCTCAGCGTGGCAACTGGCGGCGGCCCATCGCAGCCCGCGACTGCAATCAGCACGAGAGCCAGCCCCGCACGCATGTGCTACCTCTTCGCCGCCAGCTTCTCGGCCAGCAGGAACGCCAGATCCAGAGCCTGCTCGTTGTTCAGCCGCGGATCGCAATGCGTGTGATAGCGGTCCTGCAGATCCATTGCGGTGATCTGCCGCCCGCCTCCGGTGCACTCGGTCACATCCTGCCCCGTCATCTCGAGATGGACGCCGCCCGCATGTGCGCCTTCGCTCTCCACCACATCGATGAAGTCGCTCACCTCCTTCAGGATGCGCTCGAACGGACGCGTCTTGTAGCCCGAGTCGGTCTTCTCGACATTCCCGTGCATCGGGTCGGACGACCATACCACCTTGCGCCCGGCGCTCTGGACGGCCCGCACCAGCTTGGGCAACCCGTCACGCACCTTGTCGGACCCGAACCGCGCAATCAAGGTGAGCCTGCCGGGGATGTTGTCCGGATTGAGAATATCGATCAGGCGCAGGAGGTCATCGGTCGAAAGACTCGGTCCGCATTTCATGCCGATCGGATTGCGCACGCCACGGCAGAACTCCACATGCGCGCCATCCGGCTGCCGCGTGCGATCGCCGATCCAGATCATGTGCGCGGAGGTGTCGTAGAACTCGCCCGGGCGTATCGAGTCCTCCCGCGTCATCGCCTGCTCATAACCGAGCAGCAGCGCCTCGTGGCTCGTGTAGAAGTCCGTCTGTGACAGCGCCGGCGTCGTCTCCGGCGTGATGCCGCAACTTTCCATGAACTCCATCGCGTCCGTGATCCGCGCCGCCATGGCCTTGTAGCGGTCTGCGGTGGGCGAACGCTCGACAAAGCCCAGCATCCACCGATGGATGTTGCCAAGACTGGCATAACCACCCTGCGCAAACGCCCGCAGCAGGTTCAGCGTCGCGGCCGACTGCAGATAGGCCTGCAGCAGTCGCTGCGGATCGGGCGTCCGCGCTTCCGGCGTGAATTCCATCCCGTTGATGTTGTCGCCGCGATAGCTTGGCAGCGTCACACCGTCGATCGTCTCCGTCGGCGCCGAGCGCGGCTTGGCGAACTGCCCGGCAATCCGCCCCACCTTCACGACGGACTTCTTCCCCGCGAATGTCAGGACTACCGCCATCTGCAGGATCAGGCGAAATGTGTCGCGGATGTTGTTCGGATGGAACTCTTTGAAACTCTCGGCGCAATCTCCGCCCTGCAGCAGGAAGGCCTTGCCCTCCGCCACATCGCCCAGTCGCGCCGTGAGCGTCCGAGCCTCGCCCGCAAACACCAGCGGCGGATAACTCGTCAGCTGCTTCTCGACGGCGGCGAGCTTGTCCATGTCCGGATAGTCAGCCGGAATGTGAAGCGCGGGCTTCCGACGCCAGGAATCCGGCGTCCAGCCTGACGGTCCGCTCATTCCATCCCCCCTCGATCCATCTGATGGGCTCATCTCGTCGCCTGCTCCCATCGACCCCGGCCGTTCAAGAACATCGCCGAAGCCCGCATCAATCCGTTCGTCACGCATAGCACACACACCCAGTCGGAATCAGGCAAGACGTTCTGCGATCTGCACCGCGTTCAGGGCCGCGCCCTTCAGCAGCTGGTCGCCCGAAATGAACAGCGCGAGCGAATGTCCAGTCGGGTCCGACACATCCTCGCGGATACGGCCCACCAACACATCATTCTGTCCGCTCGACTCGTTCGGCATCGGGAAATGGTTCGCCGCGCGATTGTCCACCACCTTCACGCCCGGCGCCTTGGCCAGAACGGCGCGGGCCTGGTCCACCGACACCTTGTCGGCGAACTCCGCCGTGATCGCCATCGAGTGCGCCCGAAGAACAGGCACGCGCACGCAGGTGACGCCCACGCGCAGCTCCGGCAGGTTCATGATCTTGCGCAGTTCCTTGACGACCTTTTGCTCCTCGCCGTTATAGCCATCCTCGCCGATCGTGGTGTTGTGGCTGAACAGGTTGAACGCGTAAGGGTGTGGCAAAACGCGCGGCTGGTACGCCTCGCCCTTGAGATAGGCGCGCGTTGCCTCCTCCAGCTCGTCCATCGCCGGCCTGCCCGCCCCCGAGGCCGACTGGTAGGTCGACATGATCACGCGCTTCAGCTTGCCTTCCCGATGCAGCGGCCACAGCGCCATGACGGCGATCGCCGCGACGCAGTTGGGGTTGGCGTAGATTTTCTGGCTCGGGCGGATCTGGTCGCCATTCACTTCCGGGACAACCAGCGGCACCGATGCATCCATCCGGAAGGCCGACGAGTTATCGATCGCATACGCGCCCGATTTCACCGCAATCGGCACATACTCCTTCGAGATATCCGTCTCGGAGGCGAACAGCACGACATCGCAACCCGCAAACGCGTCCGGCGTCAGCACCTGCATCTCGACATCCTTGCCGCGGAACTTGAAGCGCTTGCCGGCCGAACGCTCCGACGCGAATGCCTTCAGCGTATCGGTCGGAAAGCGCGACTCCTCGAGACACCGCAGCATTTCGGCGCCGACAGCGCCCGTTGCGCCGACGACAGCCACGGTCTTCGCGCCAGCGCTTCCGCTCACGCTCCGTTCGGCGCTCTGGCTCGCCAATGCCTGGCTGGGGTGGGTCACTGTCGTCTCCTCTCGAGCCGGGAGACGGGGCGATCTCGGCCCCGTCCGGTGTCCGGCGGGGCTGGTCGGCGGGCTTCTGGCTAGTTCGAAACAGCCAAGCGCGCCATCAGCCCCATCGGGGTAATGGTTTTCCAATAGCGCTTGAAAAACGAACGTTGCATGGGGCCGAGTGTTTACGCGGGTCCCGCCAGAAGGTCAATCCGTGCACAGCCGCCATGCGAACACCTGCCCGAGGGGAGAATTCAACCCCCGGCGGATCCATCCTTGGGACCGTCATCCCCCCAACCCGAAGCGCCCGCGCCTGCGGAGCTTGATGCCAGGTTTGAGGGAAAGTCGCTGCGTGAAACTGGGGGGAGACAAAAGCGTCACGCACGATTTCAGCGCTTGCCACCGGAAATCGGCGAATTGGGAGGCATGAGATCTTCGGGCCGCGTGACGGGCGCAGAAACGCGCCCAAGGTTGATGGCGTGGGTGAGCCTCGTGCGAGCCGCCACGACAACGCCTGGGATCATCCTCAACCGCGATCCCCGGCTTGGCGCATCGGCCCTGCGCGCGGCGACCTCCCCTGGCCGTCGGCCGGGCCTGACACCCAGGAACGCTACGGCCTGCCGATCTCAAACCCAGACCTGCGCCGCACGGATCGCGAAAACGCACCTAGCCGTCGGCGCGCGGCGACATCGCAAAGCTGACGCCCAACTCGGCCAGGGCGTCCGTATCGCGCCAACGGACATTCTCCGCAATCAGCGCAATGCCATCAGCCGAGGCGACTTCGAGGCGCGACATCGGCACGTCGAGGATCTCAAAACGCGAAGGATCGACGCGCACAGCCTCGAAGGTCATGCGCGCGCGTGCGCCCATCGCCGTGCGCCAGGACTTGCGCGCATCGAGCCCGACCCGGAACCCCTTGCGGCGAAACGCATCCACGCGATCGAGTGCCAGATCCTCCAGCGCACACACCGAGGCGTCGCAAAAATCGACCCGGATTTCCTGGGGCAGGATGCCCGCGCGGGCCGCTCCGGCCTCTGCCGCCATCGGCGCATCCTTGTCAGCCAATGCCGCCATCGGGGCAGCGATCGATAACGGGCGATGAGGAGCGCCCGCTTCCTGGGCCAGCCGCCCGGCCCGCTCGATCAAGTCGCCCAGCCATCCGGCCGCCGAGGGATGCGCCGCATCCGACAGGTGGCGCGGTCGGAATGTGTCCTCGAAGCTGATGTCGGCCTCGGCATGCATGCCGAACGCCTGGCCATCGGCAAGACGCACCACAGGACGGAAGCGCAGGCGGGGCTGGCGGACGGCCAGGGCAACCGGTTCGTTCACGACAAGCCGCAGATGAGAAGCGCGTGCGTGGGTCATTGCAGGGTCTCGCGGGAGGTGCTGAGTTGTCCTGATGGATAACAGACGCGCCTGAAGGTCCGCCGAAACGGGATCGGTGAATTTTCATCAAATCCCCCGGCTTTCCTGAGCGTTTACGGAGTCTTCATGAGCGACAGCGCCGACCGACCCAAGCCAGCCGCCACGGTTCTGATCGTCCGCGACGCCCCCGGACTTGAAGTGCTGATGGTTCGGCGGAGCGCAGGAATGGCCTTTGGCGCCAGCGCCTGGGTTTTCCCCGGCGGCAAGGTCGCCCCGGCGGATGCGGACCCGGTCTGGGACGATCTTTCGGACGGCAGCTATGATCATTACCAGCGCTCCCTGCGCATCGCCGCAGCGCGTGAAGTCTTCGAGGAATCGGGACTGCTGCTCGCCACTTCCAGAGGGCGCGAGCTCGACGCCGACGCCTTCTCAACCTTTGATTCACGCCGCGCCGAGGTCGAGGCCAACCCGGCCAGCTTCCTGGACCTTGTCCGTTCGGCTGACCTGCGCCTGACGCTCGACCGCCTCGTTCCCTTCGCCCACTGGATCACACCCAGCTTCGAGCCGCGCCGGTTCGACACACATTTCTACCTGGTGCGTGCGCCCCTCGCGCAGGTCGTCCGGCATGACGGACGCGAAGCGGTCGATCATGAATGGGTGGCGCCGTCCTCGCTTCTCGCGCGCCGCCGCGAGGGACAGGCCAAGCTGATGTTCCCCACCCGTCTCAATCTTGAAGTCCTCGCCCGCGCCACCGACGCGGCTGGCGCCGAACGTAACGCTAAGTCGCGCCCTGTAGTGACGGTCGAACCGGTCGTACAGGACCGTGGCGCCGGCAAGGTCCTCGTCATTCCCGAGGCTGCAGGCTACGGACTGACAGAGGAAAGCCTGAAGGACGTCGCAGGCTGATCTCAGCTCTTCGCCTCGTGAGCGGCAATGAGCGCCTTAGCCTGCGACTCAAGCTCGGCCGCAAGCGCAAGCCCTGCGGGATGATCAGCGCCCATGATCTTGCCCACCACCACTGCCTTGACGCCATCGACATGCGCCTTCAGCAGCTTGTGCGGCACTGTCAGTTCGCCATGCTCCTCGCCGATCAGCTTGCACAGCGACGCACAGATACGGCTGACCAGAGGATATCCATAGGTCGGCCCAAGGCCCTTGAGATCATGAGCGCGGCGATGGAGTTCGTTACGCGCCGTCTGCGAACCGCCGGATGTTTCATAGGCGGCCCACGCTTCCATCAGGTGGTCGAGCTCTTCCTGGATCCAGTCGGCAAACTGCGTGGACATCTTCTGGAGCGCAGCTTCGGCGCGCGCGATCGCCTGCTGTTCAAGCGCAGGCAGCTGGCCGCCGACTTTCGCCTTCAGGACGTTTGGCGGCGTGATAGCCTCGGTAGGCTTGTATCGGGTCATGTCTCGCCTCCGCGAACCCGGCTGCGCCCGGAACCTCGGATCGCATCCTTTGGCGCGAACGTTAACAAACGGCTGCCCGGCGCCTAGTGACAAGGCAACGCACTCTCGCGGAACATCAAAACGCGTCCCGTGCGGCCAGCACCCAACCGCGCTTCGTCAATTTGCTGGGGATCTGGTCGCGCCAGCCGCCCCCTGCGGCGACCACATCGCAATTGAAGGCACGTGACATCCTGGCCTTTGCACCGCAAATCTGGCCCCGCCCGCACGCCAGGACTTGAAGCCCGGCATCCAGGACGGCGCAAACTCTTCGCCGCTGGCAGATTCCAGGACAGACCGTTCGCACCGACTGCGCAAACGATGACCCGCTTGCGGGTTGATGACGCCTTCTCGCCCCAAGCCGTTGAAACTTGCGCCCAGGCGGATCTAGCGCTCGAACCTGACGGTGAGGCCCCAACCATCGCCAAGCCCCATCTTGCTGAAGTCCTACGTCCGCCAGGCCTTGCGGAAATGGCCACCCTCTCGACAAACGGTTTCAAACCACTTCTGCGCGCCCTCGGCGCGTGCGCAGGGATGACCACCTGCCACGGTCACACTGCGGCCCACGACAAGCGCCCCGCGCCACTGCGCGGACCGCCGAGGCATCCCCCGGACAGGCGGTTCTTCAGTTGTCGTATCCGGGAGACTCGCGGTTGAGTTTCCTCAGGCAACCGGGCCAGGCCAGCATGGCGCCCATACCCGCCGCCATGGCCTGCTGCTGCTTCACGGTCTCGATCGCATCATCGGGCGCCATGCGCAGGTGCTCGCGGCCCTGGGCCGAAGCCATCACCTGGATCTGGCAGGCGCGTTCAAGGAAGAAGATGTTGGTCCAGCACTGCGCGGCCGTGGCGCCGACCGCCAGCGTGCCGTGGTTCCACAGCATCATCGCAGTCTTGTCGCCAAGATCGGCGACCAGGCGTTCGCGCTCGTCGAGGTCGAGCGCGATGCCTTCATAGTTGTGGTAGGCAAGGTTCGGCAGCACGACGAGCGCCTGCTGGCTGATCGGCAGCAGGCCTTCCTTCGTGCACGCGACGGCAATGCCGGCGTCCGTGTGGATGTGCAACACGAACTTCGCGTCCTCGCGAGCGGCATGGATCGCTGAGTGTATCGTGAAGCCAGCCGGATTGATCATGTGCTCCGTCGGCTCGACGATGTTACCCTCGAGATCGATCTTCACCAGCGAGGACGCGGTGATCTCGTTGAAAAAATACCCGTAGGGGTTGATCAGGAAATGGTGCTCCGGCCCGGGCACACGCGCCGATATGTGGGTAAAGATCATGTCGTCCCAGCCGTACAGCGCGACCAGCCGGTAGAGCGCCGCAAGGTCGACCCTGACCTGCCACTCCTCGGCGGTGCAACGGTCCTTGACGCTGACGGCTCTCAGATCATCTGCCATGGAAAGTCTCCTGCACGGTGAAGTCTAGAATGGTTCAGGGCGAAAGTCATTCTGTCGCCTTTGCGATTTCGGGCATATAGCATTCCGCCCGACGGGAGCCCGCATGAGCGCCGAAACAAGAATTCACTTTGCCGCCTCAGACAAGCCCGAGGCTCGGGCGGCGTTCGCGGCAATGACGCGGCGTTATGGCCAGGCGCCGCTCGATCGCGCCGATGTGGTCGTCGCCCTCGGCGGCGACGGATGGATGCTGGACACACTCCGGGACCGTTTTTCCGACCGCCTGCCGGTTTACGGCATGCATCGTGGAACAGTCGGCTTCCTGATGAACGAATACCGGGAAGAAGGCCTTCCCGCCCGCCTGGCGGCCGCGGTCACGCAGGTGATCCACCCTCTGGAAATGAGCGCCACGCGCATTGACGGAACGACCACGCTCAAGCTGGCGATCAACGAAGTGTCGCTGCTCCGGCAGAGCCCTCAAACCGCCAAGCTGCGCATCCTGGTCGATGGCAAGGAGCGGCTGGCCGAGCTGTCGGCCGACGGCGCCCTGGTGGCCACGCCTGCAGGTTCGACCGCCTACAACCTTTCCGCCCACGGGCCGATCCTGCCCATCGGGGCAAACGTGATGGCGCTGACGCCGATATCGCCGTTCCGCCCCCGTCGCTGGCGCGGCGCCCTTGTCAGCGCAGATGCCCGGGTAGAGATTGACGTGCTTGAAGCCGACCGGCGGCCGGTGGCTGCTTCCGCCGACACGCAAGAAGTCCGCGACGTGGCGCGGGTAACGATCCGCGAGGATCGGAGCAAGCCGATGACCATGCTGTTTGACGACGGACACGCCCTCGACGAACGCATTCTCCGCGAGCAGTTTTCCCTTTAGGGGATCACTGCGGGATTTGTCGCTTCGCCAGGATTGGTTCATCCTCACACCGATGACGGATATGACCCTTATGGAGCGTGAGGCGCGCGAGGCGCCCGATGTCGTGCGACGGCTGGTGGTGGAGAACGCCGCCGTGTTGGCTCAGCTCGGGGCGCGCCTGCGGCTCTTGGCGCCGCGTTTCATCCTCGCGGCCGGACGCGGCAGCTCGGATGCAGCGGCGCTGCTAGCGAAGTACGTCTTCGAGACCCGGCTTGGCCTACCGACCGTTTCGGTCGCCCCTTCGGTCCAGTCGATTTACGGCGTGCGGCTCCAGCTCGAAAGAGCGCTGGTGATCGCCATCTCGCAGTCAGGCCGCAGTCCCGACCTTGTGGAGTTCTGCCGCGCCGCCGTCGGCCCGGATGTCCTGCGCGTCGCCATGGCCAATGATGCGACCTCGCCGCTGACGACAGCTGTGGACGTTACCTTGCCTCTGCTGGCCGGACCGGAAACCAGTATCGCAGCCACCAAGTCCTGCATCGGTGCCATGACGCTTGTGCTTGGCCTCGTCGGTCACTGGCGGCCGGACTCACGCATGGCCGCGGCCTTCGAACGGGCGGCGCCGGTGCTCGACAGGGCCATGGACGCTGAATGGTCCGGCGCTGAGGCATTCCTGGACAGCGATGGACCAGTGTATGTCGTTGGCCGCGGCCCCGGACTGGCGATCGCCGCGGAGGCTGCGCTGAAACTCAAGGAGACGAGCGGCCTGCATGCGGAGTCGATCAGCGCCGCCGAGATCCGCCATGGCCCCTACGCCCTTGCTGGCCCGGCGCTGCGCGCGATCATCTTCGCCCAGCGCGACGCCGCCTTCGCCGGACTAAAGACGCTGGCATCGGATCTCGTGCAGCAGGGGGCGTCAGTTCTGCTGATATCGCCGGATAGGTCTCTGCCCGGCGTCCACACGCCGGAGGATGACGAACCCGTCCTGGAACTCATCGCCATGCTTGCGCGGTTCTACCTGTTTGCAAACACCGCAGCCTTGCGACGAGGGCGTTCGCCGGATCGACCGCCCATGTTGAGCAAAGTCACGGAGACGCGCTGACATGCTGAAGCTCGCTGCAACACGCGTGTTCACGGGTGAAGTCATGCTGGCGGGAGCGACCCTCCACATCGACGCAGGCGTGATCGCGGGTATCTCCTCCGGCCTGGAAGCCGAAGCAACCGTACTCGACGGCTTGCTGGCGCCAGGCCTGGTCGACGTTCAGGTGAATGGCGGCGGCGGCGTCCTCTTCAACGACGCCCCAACAACCGACACGCTCAGCATAATGACGCAGGCCCATGCGCGGCTCGGGGTTACCAGCATAATGGCCACGCTGATCTCCGACGAACGCAGCAAGATCGCGACGGCCATTGACGCCGTGACGCGTTCGGTGAGCGACGGCATGCCCGGATTGCTGGGTCTGCATCTCGAAGGTCCGTGGCTCTCCGCGCCACGTCGCGGCGTCCACGCGGAGCGATTCCTGCGCGCGCTTGATCAGGAGGATCTGAACCTCATCGCTCAGAAGCGCCCCTTCCCGGTGATGGTGACGCTGTCGCCTGAGCAGGCTTCGCCGCAGGATGTTCGCAGGCTGGTGGCAGCTGGCGTAACGGTGAGCATCGGCCATACCGCTGCGCCCCATGAAGACATCGAGGCGCTCCTCTCCGCAGGCGCGACCGGCTTTACACACCTGTTCAACGCCATGGCGCCGCTGGAGGGACGCAGGCCAGGCGCAATCGGCCTTGCCCTGGCTGACAGGAGAGCCTGGGCGGGTCTCATCCTCGATGGAATTCATGTTCACCCGCTGTCCGCCCGGGCCGCCTTCGCAGCCAAGGGCGCCATGCGACTCACGCTCGTCTCTGACGCCATGGCCACGGTTGGCGCAACGAACGCATCGATGAACCTTTTTGGCGAGACAGTTTCCTTAGCTGGCGGTGCGCTGCGTACGGTATCGGGCACGCTTGCGGGCGCACATCTGGACCTTGGCCTCGCCGCACGGAACGCAATGAAAATGCTTGGGGTCACCGACGCCGAAGCACTGCGCATGGCAGGCCTGACGCCGGCGGAGTTCCTGGGGGTCGACACGAAGTACGGCCGCATATCACCCGGAGCGCATGCCAATCTTGTGCTCTTCAGCGACGCTCTCGACGTCAAAAGGGTCTGGGTCGCGGGCGAGGAAATCCTTTGATGCTACTGCCCGAGCGCTGCTCTCAGCTTCCCTCCGCTTTGCACGATCAGGTTCCGCGCCTCCTCAAGCGTTAGTCCCTTGAGGACCAGAACGGCGAGCTTCACGTCCCAATCTGCGAGTGAGAGGGCTCTGTGCGCCGCCTCAAGATCGCAGGAGGTAATGTGTGCAACCATCTCGACGGCGCGCCGCCTCAGCTTGGCGTTTGTTGGCCGCATGTCGACCATCAGGCCACGGTAGACATGTCCGAGCTGCACCATCACGCTTGTCGAGAACAGGTTGAGGGCGATCTTCTGCGCCGTGCCGGCCTTGAGCCGCGTTGATCCGGCAATGGCCTCAGCGCCAGTCTCGATCAGGACGGGATGATCGACGGCGGCAAGAAGGGGCGATCCCGCATTGTTGGCGATCCCGATCGTAAGGGCTCCGCGCTGCCGCGCAGCTTGCAACGCTGCGACGGTGAACTGCGTTGCCCCGCTCGCCGCAATGCCCAGCACGACATCGTCTGCGGTGACGGCGAGTGCGGCGATGCCAAGGATGCCGTCATCCGCGGAATCCTCTGCATTCTCGACGGCGCGCAGCAAGGCTGCCTCGCCGCCGGCTATGACAAAGGCAACCCGCTCCGCCGGCCAGTTGAAGGTGGGGAGAAGTTCTGCCCCATCCTGAACCCCGATCCGCGCTGACGTGCCTGCGCCGCAGTACACGATCCGCCCGGCGCCGCTGAGGCGAAGGGCCGCTGCTTCCGTCGCCGCAGCAATCGCCGGCAAAGCGCGTTCAACAGCAGCAATTGCCTCGCCCTGCCCGGCATGGAGCAAGCGCATCTGATCGACCGGCGAGAGCCTGTCGAGGTCGAGAAAGCGCGGATCGATATCTTCAGTGCTCATGCTGGACGTATTTCACGAAATCCGGCGGCATTGAACGGGCGACGAACCGCGTTAGACAGGCAACATGACCGAAACACTCTATCTCGGCGTCGACGGCGGCGGCACCCGCTGCCGCGCGCGTTTGGCTGGCCCAGACGGCAGGACGCTCGGCGAGGGAGTCTCCGGCCCAGCGAGCATGCGTTTCGGCATCCAGGCCGTGAGCGCGTCCATCCTGGCGGCGACATCGCAAGCACTCGCCCAGGCCGGTCTTGGTGAAGAGGCGCTCCAGCGCACCTACGCCGGAATCGGCCTTGCCGGCACTGGTCATCTTGGCGCGCGGCAGGCCCTCGAGTCATGGCGGCATCCGTTCGCCAATGCATGGTTCGAGGGTGATGGCTATCTTGCCTGGCTCGGCGCATTCGGCGGCGATGAGGGCGGCATCGTGGTCTGCGGCACCGGCAGCATCGGCATCACATTCAGAGGCAAGACGATCCGGGTCGGCGGCTACGGTTTCCCCGTTTCGGATGAAGGCAGCGGCGCCCATATCGGCCTCAACGCCATCCGCTACTCGCTACGCACGCTTGACGGTCGCGCCAGGCCAACGGCGTTCGCGCAGGAGATTCTCGACCGTTTCTCGTCCGACCCGGCCGTTGTCATCCGGTGGTCCGAAACGGCGAATGCGACCGACTACGCGGCCTTCGCGTCTATCGTGATCAAGCATGCCGCTTTGGGAGAACCTGCGGCCAGCAACCTCCTGCGCGACGCCGCGATGCATATCGCCGGCCTCGCCGAAGCGGTGCTGGATCGTGGCGCGCCACGCGTCGCCCTGGTCGGCGGACTCGTGGAGTTCATCCGTCCCCACATTCCGACAGCAACGGCGGCGAAACTTACCGAACCGATGGCTGACGCCATGGACGGCGGCATCCGCCTTGCCCGAACGGGGCATGAGGCCGAGACGCCATAAACGCGGCGCAAAGACTGGCGCCGGCAACCAGCTTCAGCTGCGCTTGCGTCCGCCAGCAAGCTGTTGAAGCACCTTCTCCACGCGGACAAGGCGATCGGCTGGCTCGACAATGGCCTCCTCGAGGATCAACCGGCCATTGCGCGGGGTAAGACCAACCTCTGCGACAGCTTTCTTGGTCGGCTCCACACGCGGTGTGAACGCAATTGCCGTCGGGCCGCCGTCCACCTTGGCAATGTGGGCAACCCGCGCCAGCGTCCTCACATTGGCAATCCTCAAAAGCATGGCCGCCTCATCCGGTTCCTCGCCAAACCGGTCGATCAGCTCGTCCTCAAACGCGTCAAGCTCTTCGCGCGATGTCAGGCGCGCCAGGCGCAGATAGAGTGACAGTCGCGAGTCAGCCTCTGGAATCCAGTCGACCGGAATGCGGCCGCTGACGCCAAGGTTGATCACGGGCGTCCAGCGCTCGAGCGTTTCACCCTGCGCCTCGCGCACGGCGCGCTCAAGCAAGTGCTGGTAGAGATCGATCCCGATCAGCTTCATGTGACCGCTCTGCGCATCGCCCACGATGTCGCCGGCGCCACGGATGTCGAGATCCCGCGCGCTGATCGCAAAACCTGCCCCCAGCCTGTCGAGCGACTCCAGTGTCCGCAGACGCTTTCTGGTGGCGTCCGTGAGCGAAGCGCCAGGTTCCGTCGTGAGCAGAATGTGGCCACGCCTGTTGCCGCGGCCGACCCGCCCGCGCAGCTGGTGCAGTTGGGCGAGGCCAAATCGGTCAGCGCGCCAGACGATCATCGTGTTGGCACGTGGCACGTCGAGGCCGGCCTCGATGATGTTGGTCGCAAGCAGCACGTCGCCAAGTCCACCGGCGAAACGCACCATCGAGGTGTCAATTTCGGCGGCGGGCATGTCGCCATGCGCTTTGAGCAGTTCAAGATCAGGCGTCAGCCGCTGAAGCGTCGCTTCCATGGCGGCGATGTCCTGGATTCGCGGAACGACGACGAAACTCTGCCCGCCCCTGTCCTTTTCCCTCAGCAACGCAGTGCGCACCTGGTGCTCGTCAAACGTGCCGGCCAGGGTCCGGATCGGCTGGCGGCGCGCCGGCGGCGTTGCAATGACAGACATCTGCTTCAAGCCCAGCAGGGCATTTTGGAGCGTTCGCGGGATCGGCGTCGCTGTCAGGCTCAGGAGATGCCCGCTGGCGCCCGCGAGATCGCGGAGTTTCGCCTTGTCGGCGGCCCCGAAACGCTGCTCCTCATCGATCACGACGAGGGCCAGCTTTGCATACGCGAGGCCTTCAGAGGCCACAGCGCCTGTCCCAACGACGACGGAGATTGACCCGTCGGCGAGGCCGGCCTTGACGCGCTTGCGGTCTGCGGCGTCTGACAGGCGCGACAACGCTGCGACCTTGAGCCCGCTGCGCTCAAAGCGCTGCCTGAAAGTCTCGTAGTGTTGGCGCACGAGCACCGTCGTTGGGGCAGAAACAACCACCTGCCGACCCGATAGCGCCACGAGGGCTGCGGCGCGAAGAGCCACTTCCGTCTTGCCGTAGCCGACGTCGCCGATGACCAGCCGATCCATCGGCCTGCCCGAGGCTAGATCGTCGCGGACGGCGCTGATCGCTCGCGTCTGGTCAGGTGTTTCGGAAAAGGGGAAGCCGGTGACAAACTCGGCATAAGCGCCCGGATCAGGCTCTATCTTCATAGCCTTGCGTTTCGCATTCTCCTTTGCGAGGCGCGTCATACTCAATGCGGTTTCCGTCATGGCTCTGTCGATGATAAGCCGACGCTTGCGCCAACTGGCGCCGTCGAGGCCGTCAAGCGTGACAGCAGTCCGGTCAGCGCCATAGCGCCAGATACGATCGGCCTCCTCCACCGGAACGAGCCGCCGTGCGCCGCCCGCATACTCCAGCTCGATCGCCTCAACGACAGCGCTTGATCCACCCGGGCGGCTCAGGCCCGCGATCACGGCGATACCGTGGTCCTCGTGGATCACCACATCGCCCACGCAGACATCGCCGATCTCAAGCAGGTGTTCGCCCCCACCGTCCGAGGCAGCCGCCAGACCCGCATTGCCCCCGAGCACCTCGGCCGCCGAGACAACCAGGCGTTTCGGATCGCGCCAGCTGATTTGCAGCTTCATCTCGAGGAGCTTGACGCGGTTCAGCCAGCCGCTGTCTGCCTCGCTCCAGCTGGTGATGGGGCGGGCGCCCTGCGCCAGTTTGCGCGGCAGTCGCTTCTTGATGAAACGCAGGTCATGATCCGACCCAGCAAGGACGATCCGCGCACGTTCCTTCAGGGCTGCGGCAATCTCAGCATTCATCGCCTTGACGGGATCTGGACTGGACGAGAAGCGGATCGTGCGCTCGGCAGAGCCAGCGGCCAGATCGATCATGCCCCGCTTCTGCGTTGCAGCGTCCCAAGCGGCCTGCGGTACGATGTTCTGCAAGGCCGGCGAATTCTTCCTGCGCACGCCTTGAGCCGAGTCGGCGGCCAGGCTCAGATAACGGTTACGTTCGGCGATGGCGCCGGGATCCAGCGCTACGATCGCATCGGGAATGTAATCGAACAGCGTGTTGCTTCGTCCCAGCAGAACCGGCCAGGCTGCGCCGCCGAGCTCGATATGCGGCAGGTCGCGCGTGCCGCGCTGGCTGACCGAGTCGAACTCGCGGATGCGCTGAATGGCGCCGTCCGCCAGTTCGATCCTGACCGGGCTTTGCGCATTGGCAGGGAAGATATCGATGACACGGCCCCGCATCGCGAACTCGGCCGGCTCGTCGACCCGATCATCTTCGAAGTAGCCGATGCTGCTCACCACCTTGCGAAAAGCATCTGCCTCAATGCGCCCGCCGACAACGAAGCGGGTCGATGCGCCATCGAATGTGGCCGGCTTGGGCAGCATCTCGCTGGCGGCTTCGGCCGTGGTGACGCAGACGATGCGCCGCCCCTTCGCGCGCGCCAGATCACGGATGCGCCGCAGGGCTGCAAGCCTCACGCCAGTGTTCGCTGGAGTGGGTGGCTGCGCATCTCCGGGCAGCGCGTCGCTCGGCGCGAAGAAAATCACCTCCGCCTTGGGCGCTGCGCCGTGCAGCGCGAGAAAGATTTCCCGCGCCCGATAGTCGCTTGAGACAATCGCCAGCACATTCCTGCGGCTGAGCGCCTCAGCGATCCGCGCAGTTGCAGCGCCGACTGCGCATTCCGTACGCGCAACAACGTCGCGTGCTTTCGAAGCAGGCCCATCGGCCATGGCGAATCCCTTTGCGGAAGGACCGCCTCACTAGCGCATCGTAAGTCCGGCGCAAGCCATCCTGTCCACGTCAGCGGCCAGTTGGCAAATCCTTGTAGGCCACGCCCTTGTCGACGCGGACATCCTGCGGCAGGCCAAGCACGCGCTCGGCAATGATATTGCGCAGGATCTCATCCGTCCCCCCGGCGATGCGCAGCCCGGGCGCCCACATGTATGCATTGTGGAATGCGCCCTGCATCGGCGCGAGCGCCGGATCGCTGATGATCCCATAGTGATCTTCCGCCTCGATGGCCGCGTTGCCGATATCCTGCATGCGGTTGGCGTTGAGGATCTTGCCGATCGAGCTTTCAGGCCCTGGCGTCTGCCCTTTCGAGAGCGCCGTCATCGTGCGGTACTTGCCGAGCGTGTAACCCTCGGCGCTGACATACCAGCTGGCCAGCTTCTCACGGAAGGCCTGGTCCTGCAGCAAAGTCCCCTTGCCCGAAGGCGAGGGCGTGTTGCGGGCCAGTTCCAGAATCTCGGCGTACTCCGGACCGGACGAACCGCCAACGGCGAGGCGTTCATTCATCAGCGTGACGAGCGCAACGTTCCAGCCATTGCCGACCTCACCCAGGCGATCGGAATCTGAAATGCGAACGTCGTTGAAATAGACCTCATTGAAGTTCGACCCGCCGGACATCTGATGGATCGGTCGCACCTCCACACCGGGCGCCTTCATGTTCAGGACGAACATGGTGAGGCCCTTATGCTTCTCCTTCTCGGGATTCGTCCGCGCCAGCAGGATGCCATAGTCGGAATAATGTGCGCCGGAGGTCCACACCTTCTGGCCATTGATTATCCAATCATCGCCGTCCTTGACCGCACGCGTCTTGAGACCGGCGACATCCGAGCCGGCGCCCGGTTCAGAGAAAAGCTGACACCAGATCTCCTCCCCGCGCAGGGCCGGAGCGACATAGCGCTTGATGCCTTCGGGTGAATGGAAGGCGATCACCGTCGGGATGCACATGCCGAGACCGATGGCGAAGGGGCCGGTTGGCGCCTGGAACTTCTGCTCTTCCTGCCCGAAGATCACCGAGAAGATGGGTGGAAGCTCGCGACCGCCGACCTCCTTGCGCCAGGTGAGACCGGCATAGCCGGCCTCGGCCTTCTTCTTCTGATAGGCCTTCGCCGCTTTCATCGCCTCGGGCCCCTCGATACGGACATTGGTCCGCGTATCGGGCGCGCCAAGAGTTTTTTCGAGCCAGCTTCGCGCTTCGGCGCGGAATGCGGCTTCCTCGGGAGTGTCGTTGAAATCCATGTGATGTCTCCCTCAGGCTGCGTTCTTGAGTTCAAGGCGACGGACAAGCTTTTCCTTCCAGACGCCAGGCCCGCCAGCTTGCACAGCCAGCAGCTTGGCGCGGCGATAGAAGAGATGGCAGTCGACCTCCCATGTGAAGCCCATGCCGCCATGCGCCTGGATGTTTTCCTTTGCCGCAAAGTAGTAGGCGTCGCTCGCCGCAACGCGCGCAGCGGCGGCAGCCAGCGGCAGCTGCGAGGACTCGGTCGAAAGCGCCCACGCCCCGTAATAAGCGTTCGACCGGCCAAGCTCGATGGCGACGTACATGTCCGCCAGCTTGTGCTTTATCGCCTGAAATGAGCCGATCTGACGCGAGAAGGCATAGCGGTTCTTGGCGTAGTCCACCGCCATGTCGAGACAGGCCTGCGCGCCGCCAAGTTGCTCGAAAGCGATGAGCACCGCGGCACGATCGAAAACCGCTTCGGTCAGCGACCACCCCTCGCCAGCCTTGCCGAGCCTTTCGGCATTGGCCTTGTCGAAAGACAGGCGGGCATGGCCGCGCGTCGGATCGAGCGTTGTCAGGGTCTCCCGCTTGACGCCAGGCTGATCGAGCGCGACCAGCAGAAGCGACAGGCCCTGCGCCTCGCGCGCCAGAACCACCGCATGCGTTGCGATGTCGCCATCGGTGACCGGGATCTTGACGCCGGACAGACGTGAACCATCGAAACTGGCCTCGATGCTCGAGGGCGAGGGCGCGCCCGGGCCTTCCGAAACGGCGAATGCGCCGATGAGTTCGCCGCTGGCGACCTTGGGCAGCAAGCTTTGCTTTTGCGCGGTCGAACCAGCCGCCAGGACAGCCTCCGCGAAGAAGTATACGGTCGAGGAGAACGGGATCGGGGCGACCGCACGACCAATCTCTTCAGCAAGTACACAGAGCTCCAGCCCGCCAAGGCCAAGCCCGCCGAACTCCTCGGGGATCGCGGCGCCGAGCCAGCCTTGCTCGGCGACGCCCTTCCACAGCGCAGTGTCATGAGATTTGGCTGAATCATTCAGCACTTCACGCACGGCTTTCTTGCTGCATTTTTCGTCGAGAAACTTCCGCGCCTGGTCGCGCAGCATCTTCTGGTCGTCTGAGAAATCGAAATTCATCTGCAGTCCCTCGAACTAGATGCGTGTGGCGCGGCCGGCCCAGAACGGCTCGCGAAGCTTGCGCTTGAAGATCTTGCCTGAGTCTTCGCGTGGGAGCTCGGCGTGGAAGTCGACCGCCTTTGGCGTTTTGAAGCCAGCGATGTGCTGGCGGACGAAGGCCTTCACGTCCGCCTCCGAGATTGAGGCCCCTGGTTGCGGCTGGACGCAGGCATGGATCGCTTCGCCGTACTCATCATCCGGCACGCCGAAGACGGCGCAGTCTGCGACGCCGGGCATCCTCTGCAGCACGGCCTCGATCTCCGCCGGATAGATGTTGACGCCGCCGGAGATGATCATGTCCTTCGCCCGGTCGCACAGATACAAGAAGCCGTCCTTATCGAAATAGCCGACATCTCCCGGCGCAATGAGGCCGGCCTTCTCCGTGGCGGCCCGCTTTGCGTCATCCTTGTGGTAGGTGAAGTCGGCGATCTCGGGAAACTTCGCCACCACCTCGCCGATCTCGCCGGCCGGGACTGCGTTGCCCTGCGCATCGATCACTTTCACATCTGCGCCGGAGATCGGCTTGCCGACCGTGCCGGGATGGTCCAGCCATTCCTGCGATGTGCAGAAGACCACGCCGCCTGTTTCGGTTGATCCGTAGTATTCATTGATCACCGGCCCCCACCACTCGATCATGGCGCGCTTGATTGGCGCGGGGCACGGCGCGGCGGCGTGGACGACGAATTCCAGCGAGGACAGGTCATACTTGCGCTTCACGTCCTCGGGAAGTCGCAAGAGCCGATTGAACATGATCGGCACCATGTGCAGGTGCGAGATCCTCTCCCGCTCGATCAGCTTGAGCAGATCTTCAGGGTCGAAGCGCGGTTGCAGCAGCACTGTTGCTCCCACGCGCGCAGCCACCGTGCCATAGGCATTCGGCGCGGAATGATACATCGGACCTGTCATGGCGGTCACGATCTGCTGCGGCGGCCGGGTCATAAAGCCGAAGATGTAGAGGAGGTTCCGCATGCTCAGCTCGTGCTGGGCCTGCGTCGGCTGGGCGCGCCGGACGCCTTTGGGGCGCCCGGTCGTGCCGGACGTGTAGATGATCGTTCCCGGCGATGGCGCGGGTGGCGCCGTGTACGGCTCGAAGCCTTCCAGCCACTGCGACCAGTTCGTCATGTCCGTGGGCACGGCGCAGGCGGCGGCGGCAGCGCCGTACGCCTCGGCCAGCTCAGGCGGCGTCGGAACGACCAGCACGCTCACGCCGGCGGGAACAACCGGCAAGATGGGGGCAAGGAGATCGGCGTGAATGATGAGAACCTTCGCGCCAGAATTCTCGAAGATGTAGCGCGCCTCTTCAGGCGTGCCGTGCCAGTTGACCGGCGTCGGATAGGCGCCCAGCAGGCCAGCAGCGGTGCTCGCCTCGAAGAAGGCAAAGTCATTGCGGAGGAACAGGGCAATGATGTCGCCGCGGGCCACGCCAAGGCTTGCGAGACCGGCGGCTGCACGCGCCGCGCGTTCGTCGAGCTTGCCCGTGGACAGGCGGCGCATGCCACTGATGATATCGCCCAAGGCGTCCTTCTCCCTTTGTGCGGCCCCGGCTTTCCGGGTGCGGTGCGACCCTAGTTCCTGGCGGTGTAGCGCACACCCAACTTGCGAATCGCGTGTACGAAGTTGTTCGGCGCGATGTCGATCTCGCCCGTCCATTCGATGTCCGGGAAGCGCCCCAGGATCTGGCGATAGGCCTCCTCGAGCTGAATCTGCGCCACGCGCTTGCCCAGGCAGACATGCGGGCCGTAGCCAAAGGCGATATGCTTGTTTGCATTCACGCGCGCGACATCGAGCTGGTCGGGATTGTCGAAGACAGCCGGATCGCGATTGGCGGCGCCGTAATACATCACCACCTTCTCGCCTTCCGCGATCTTCTGGTCGGCGATCTCAGCGTCCTGCAACGCGGTCCGGCGCATGTAGATCACGGGACTCACCATGCGGATGAATTCGTCAGCAGCGTTGGCGAGCAAGTCCGGATTGGCGATCAGCTTCGCCTTCTGGTCCGGAAACTCGGTCAGCAACTTCATCGCACCGGAGAGCGTGTTCCGGGTGGTGTCATTGCCGGCAAAGATGATCAGCAGCCATGATCCGTCGAGGTATTCGTCGCTCAGCAACTCTCCGTCCACCTGCGCGCGTGCGATGGCGCTCATCAGGTCATTCTGCGGGTCCTGACGGCGCTTGTGCAGCATGTGCTGACCGTAGGCGAACATCTCCTCCACATTGGCGTTGAAGTCCGCCACGAACTGCATCAGCTCGATGCTTGGCGTCAGCGGCGCGGCCATCTGCTCGGCGGCAAGGTTCTGCGCCAGCTCGAGAAAATGCATCCAGTGCAGGAATTTGGGACGGTCCGCTTCAGGCACGCCGAGAATTTCGCACAGCGTGTAGAGCGGCAAGCGCGAAGAAAACATCTCGACAAGATCGCCCCCGCCCTTCAGCGCCATCTCGTCCAGCATCCGGGAGACCTCGCCCACGACCCTGGTTTTCAACTGATTGAGGTAGGCAGGGGTAAAGAACGGCATGTGCTCCCGCCGGAGCTGCAGATGCTGAGGCGCGTCCAGATTGATCATGGTGTCGAGCGAGGCGCGCTGCAGCAGGATGTGGCCCTGCCCTTCCTTTGGCGTCATCATCAGGATGCCGCCACGCTGCGAGGAAAAGGTCGCAGGATCCCCGTTCACCCGCATGACATCGGCATGCCGGGTAACGACCCAGAAGCCCGGCAGGTCACCCGGCTCCGGATGCCAGCAGACAGGCGAGGCTTTCCGGAGCCGCGCAAAAGCGTCGAATGGCTGGCCATTCACGAAGGCTTTCGCTTCGTGGAACTGAAGCCCCTCGATCCGAGGGTAGGCTTCCGGATAAACGGGTCCGGGCCGGCCTTCCACCGCGGTCTGGCTGATCAGCTGCATGCCTTGCCTTTCGAAACTGTTCGAAGACGCGACGTTGCGCGGATGCAAGGCGCCGCGCAAGTCATGCCCGTAGGGAAGTTCACATGCCTGACACCCGCTGGTGTCGCTCTTATTCCGCAGAGGTTGAGGGGCTATAGATTCGGGAAAAGTCCGCCTGAGCGGGTATGGCGACGAATTCGCGCACGGATGGACTTCCGACCGGATGGAGTCCAGCCTGATTGCTCAACGAACTCCAAGGTTGGGCAAGGGCCACAATGACACAACGTCCAGCGACGTCGCGGCGCATCGTGCTGGCCGAGAGGGCCGCTGGCCTTCCGACCGCTGCGACGTTCCGGTTAGAAGCGTTTGCCTTGCCCGAACTCAGCGAGGGCCAGGTCCTGACACGTACGTTGTACTGTTCGGCCGACCCTGGCACGCGCTCCCGGCTTTCGGCCGGCGCCAGCTACGCCCCGCCGCTCAGGATTGGCGATCCCATCGACGGATTTGCTGTCGGGGAAGTGATCGAGAGCGCCAACCCCCGATTCAAGGTCGGCGACTTTGTGGCCAGCGGCGGCGGCTGGGCAGAGCACGCGATTTTCCCCGGCCGGGGTTACATCCAGGCGATCCCTCATCGCCGCCTGCCCCTGTCCTACTGGATCGGCGTGCTGGGCGTTCCAGGCATGACAGCGTGGTTCGGCCTGAAGCGTGTCGCCGCACTGAAGCCGGGCGACCGCCTTCTGGTGACATCCGCCGCCGGCCCGGTTGGTGCAACCGCAGCGCAGATCGCCCGCAACCTTGGCGCCTCCTGCGTGGTCGGCACGGCCAGCGGCCCCGATAAGTCGGCGTGGTTGCGTGAAGAGGCGCGACTCGATGCGGTCGTCGACTACAAGGCGGCCAAGGATCTGGTCGGCGACCTGCAGGCGGCCAGCCCGGAAGGGTATGATGTCCTGTTCGACAATGTCGGCAACGCCATGATCGATCAGGTCATTCCCTTGCTGCGTCCGGGGGGCCGCATCGTGATCTCCGGCCAGCTCGCAGACTACAACACGGCGGCTGGAGAAGTCCCTGGCGTCACAAACACCCGATATTTCATCGCCAATCGGTTGCGCATGGAGGGGCTCGTCGTGTTCGACGATCTCAAAGCCTTCGCTGGGGCGCAGGAAGAGCTGGGGAGCATGATCGAGCAGGGCAAGGTCAAAGTGCGCGAACACCGCTACAAGGGACTTGAATCCGCACCGAGGGCCTTCATCGACCTCTTCACCGACCATGCCTTCGGTCGCCGGATCATCGAGATTGGCGCGGAACCAGGCTGAGGACCGATGCGATGACGCCAGACTTCTCCCGATACGAGCGTATTCACGCGAGCCGGAACGGCCGCATCCTCACGCTGGCCCTGACCGCTCCCAATCCAGTCAATGCGGTTGACGGCGCCATGCATCACGAGCTGTCCCGGATCTTTCTCGATGCTCAGGACGATCCTGACAGCGACCTGGTCGTGCTCACAGGCGCTGGCCGCGCCTTCTGCGCTGGAGGGGACACGGCGTGGTTCAAGACCTTGATTGAAAGCCCCGCATCGTTTCGCGCCATCGCTCCTGAGGCCAAGCGGATCATCACCTCTCTGCTGGACCTCGAAAAGCCAATCCTCTGCCGGCTCAATGGAGCTGCTGCCGGTCTTGGCGCCACGATCGCCCTCATGTGCGACGTTATCGTCGCGTCCGACAAGGCCGTGATCGGGGACCCGCATGTCAAGGTCGGTCTCGTTGCCGGCGATGGCGGCGCAATCATCTGGCCGCAGCTGATCGGCTTTGCCCGCGCAAAAGAGCTGCTCATGACAGGCGAGATGCTGACTGCGGAACGGGCCATGACGCTTGGCCTCCTCAATCATGTGGTTCCGCATGATCAACTCGAGGCAAAGGTCGCAGAAGTCGCCGAGAGGATTCTCGCCAACCCCAAATGGGCCGTGCGCTGGACCAAGACGGCCGCCAACATTCCGCTGCGCGCGCTTGCCGCCCAGCTGCTCGATGCAGCGATGGCCTACGAACTCCTTTCCAACTCGCTGGACGATCGACGCGAGGCCGTTGCGGCCTTTGTCGAGAAGCGTCCGCCAAGACTGACGGGGCAGTGATGATTGCAAGCACCCTGCCCGAGGCCGAGCACGTGACGGCCCTGCGTAACCAGCTACGCCGCTTCGTCTCGGAGAAGACATCGCGCGAGAAACGCCGCGCCTGGGATAGAGCGCATGACTGGCCGCGCGACCTGTTCCGCGAGCTTTGCGATGTGGGTGTATGCGGACTGACCATCGCTGAAGGGCATGGCGGGCTTGGGCAGGACATCGTCGCAGCCGTCGCGGTAATCGAGGAGCTTGCCCGTGCGGGTCCGTTTCTTGCCGGCCCCTTCATCCACTGCGCCTTCTATGGGGGCATGAACATCTCGGAGAACGGGTCACAGGCCCAGAAAGCCGACCTCCTCCCCAAGCTTGCGCGCGGCGAGCTCCTGTTCGCCTACGGCCTCTCTGAACCCGATGTCGGAGGCGACCTGTCCAGCGTGAAAACACGCGGCCGCATCGAAGGCGATGTGCTTGTGATCAACGGGTCAAAGCGCTGGTGCACGGGAGCGGACTGGGCAGACTACATCTATTGCCTGATCAACACGGCGCCCGATGCGCCACGCCGCGAAGCGCTGACCTTCGTTCTCATCCCGGCCAAGGCGGCCGGTGTCTCGACGATGCCGATCGAGCACGTCAACCTGCGTTACACGGCCTCGTGTGACGTCCATTTCGACGATGTTCGCGTCCCGCTCGATGCGGTGGTTGGCGGACCGGAGAAACTCAACAAGGGCTGGGGCATGCTCGCCGGGCGCGCGCTCGACGTCGAGAAGCTCGAAGTCGCCGCCTGCACGTTTGGCTTTGCCCAGGCGGCGCTGGACGAAGCGTGGTCCTACGCGCAGCAACGGGTACAGTTCGGCAAGCTGATTGCAGGTCATCAGGCCGTCGCACACCGGCTGGTGACGGCGCGAACAAAGCTCGAAGCCTGCCGGCACATGCTCTATCACGCCGCTCACCTCGCCAATGACGGCAAGCCGTGCGGGGTGGAAACATCGATGGCCAAGCTTTTCATTGCCGATACAGGCGTCGAGATCGGGCTGGCCTGCCAGCAGGTCATGGGCGCCTATGCGCTTTCCGACGCCTACGACATCGACCGCAATGTGCGCGACTTGCTCGGCATGCCAATCGTTGGCGGCTCATCCGACATGCAGCGCAACAATCTCGCTGGCCTGTGGAGGCTGAGGGGATGAACGAACTCGTCGCCCGCGCTCGCGGCCTCCACAGCGAGATCGTCGCAGCAAGGCCAGAGATGGACCGCCTTCGACGCCTTCCGGCTTCCCTGTCCGACCGCCTCCGCGACGCCGAACTCTACCGGCTCTGCATTCCCCGCATGCAGGGCGGCCTCGAGGCCGAACCGCACATCATCGTGGAGACACTTGAGGCGCTCGCAGAAGCCGATGCAGCGGCGGCGTGGTGCGCGATGATCTGCTCAACCACCGGGGCGTTCGGCGCCTACCTGCCGCCCGAGGCCGCGGCTGCGATCTTTCCTGACCCCTCGCTCGTCTTCGCAGGCGTCTATGCGCCGATGGGCCGGGCTGTTGTCGAGGGCGAGGCCTATCGCGTCACAGGCCAATGGAGATGGAACAGCGGCGGGCAGAACGCGACCTGGCTCTGCGGCGGTTGCGTCATCCACGAGAATGGCGCTCCACGCATGCTGACAGCGACGATTCCTGATCATCGCATGATGCTGTTCCCCGCGCGCGAAGCGACCTTCGTGGACACTTGGCATACATCCGGCTTGCGGGGCACCGGCAGCGGCGACATGGCGGTACGTGATCTGCTGGTTCCGCAATCTCACTCGGTGTCCTTCCTCACAGACAAGCCGCGTATCGTAAGCCCGCTATACGCCTTCCCGGTGTTCGGCCTTCTGGCGATCGGAATTGCAGCGGTAGCAAGCGGCAATGCGACGGCTGCCGTCCGCGAATTCGCCTCGCTCGTCTCGACCAAGCGCACACCCGCGGGCCGCATGCTCAACGAGCGCGGAACTGTGCAGTCGGCCTACGCGGAGGCCGTGGCGCGCCTTGGCTCAGCGCGCGCCTTCCTGTTCGCTGAGATCGAAAACGCGTGGAAGCAGGCGCAGGGCGGCGCCGCCATAGGGCTGGAACAGCGCGCCAGCCTGCGCCTTGCAGCGACCCACATGACACGGACTGCAGCCGAAGTTGTGAGGGTCGTGCAGGACCTGGCTGGCGGCGCGGCCGTCTTTTCCGCCGAGCCCCTCAACCGCCGCCTCGCCGACGCGCAGGCCATGACCGCGCACATTATGATCGCACCTGCAACCTACGAGCTGACAGGCCGGGCCCTCCTTGGCGTGCCAGTGTCCGCCGCAGAGCTTTAGCCCAGAGCCTCGCGCGCAATCAGGGCCCTGACGTGCTCCGGCAAGGGCTCACCGGCCTTCAGGGCGTTTACGGCGCCAATGTCGAAGTATTCGCGCAACCCAATGATCAGACCATCGCGAAACTCGACAACTCCCGCATAAGGCGCCGACACAAGCCGACCCTCCGTGGACACATATTCATCGACACCTTCCACAAACAGGCGGTCGCCGGTCTCTGCGTGGTCGAAAATCCGCCAGGTGACGTCACGGACCTGCAGCGCCATCGATTCGAGTAGTTTGCGGGCCTTGGCCTTGCCCTTGAGCGGTGGCGCAATGACTGCGGCATAGTGCCAGACGACTTCGTCGTGCATCAGAGCAAGGACGCCATCGATGTCCTTGCGCCGCCATGCGCGGATCAGGCCGAGGAGAGTGTCGATGTGGGTCATGACTTATCCCGCCAGTCGTATGCGCTCGATCCTGATCCGGCCAGAGGATCACGGCAAGATCGAAGCGGA
>Ga0172376_10000411_pt1 | contig 55599 bp, 40 predicted proteins | sample Lak35m_FD_121114 | JGI IMG/M metagenome (GOLD analysis project Ga0172376, IMG submission 121114) | Freshwater microbial communities from Kabuno Bay, South-Kivu, Congo - kab_092012_35m | ecosystem: Environmental > Aquatic > Freshwater > Lake | place: Democratic Republic of the Congo: South-Kivu...
ACGCTGGTCGTCGCGCGGACGACGCTCTTCGCGTTCGGGGCGACGCTCGCGGCGTTCGTCGAAACGCTCGGCCGGACGCTCGTCGCGTGAAGAGCCCCAGCGTCGTTCGAGCCCGCCGCCTGCGACGCGTCCGCCCGAGCCTGAGCCCGAGCGTTCCGCGCGTCCGGCTCCGGAAGACTCCGGCCCGTCCTTCGGCGCCGGTCTGTAGCACGCGCGCGCCGCGATGGGCCTCGCGGCCGCGCTCGCCACGTTGACGGCCGACCACGTCGTGCTCCGCGACGCGCGCGGCGTCCTGGTCGTGGCGCGCGTGGCGGCGGCGGAGTTTGCCCGCCAGGGCTTCACCTTGGCGGGCGACGAGCGTCTGTCCGTCAGCGGTCTCTCCGGTCGTCAAGCGCTGCTCGAGCTCGAGTTCGGAGCCGAGCGCTGCGTGGTGCGCCACTTCCACCACGGCGGGCTGCTGCGCTTCCTCGGTCGTGAGCTGTATCTGTCGCCCGCGCGTCCCGTGCTGGAGCTGCAGGCGGCGACGCGTCTGCGTGCGCTCGGCCTGCCCACGCCGCGCGTGCTCGCCGCGCGCGCCCTGCGCGCCGGGCCGGGCTGGCGTCTGACGCTGGTCAGCGTGCGCGAAGCGGGCCACGACGCCGGGGCCGAGCTCGAACGCTGGCGGCGCGGTGAGCTCCCGCGGCCGGCGGGGCGGGCGCGGATGCGTGCGGCGGGGGAGCTCGTCGCGCGCCTGCACCAGGCCGGCTTCCTGCACGCCGACCTGCATCCGCGCAACCTGCTGGTCGGGCCGGCGGGGACGCTGTCCGTGCTGGACCTCGACAAGGGGCGCTTCCAGCCCGCGCTCGCTGTCCGCACGCGACAGGACAACCTGCGGCGGCTGTACCGCTCGGTGCGTCGGCGCGAGGCGCGGGGCGCGTGCTTCCTCGCACGGGGGGACTACCTGACCTTCCTGCGGGCCTACGGGCGCGTGGCAGGGAGCGACTGGCGGGCCGACTGGCGCGCGATCGTGCGCCGCGATCGGCTCTTCGCGCCCCTGCATCGGCTCGGGTGGTGGCTCGAGGCCCGCCTCGGGAGCGGAGCCGAGCAGCGCGACGGGCAGCGTCGCCGGGCTCCCTGAGCGACCACCCGCGAGAGGTTCCGCAGGCCGCAACGACCCCCGGCGAGATCGTCGCGCCCGCTTCCGGCGCGGGTGCGCCTCACGTGTCCGGCATGGTTGAGACTGAATCTCAATTCGCTCTTGTGGCTGAGACCCAGTCTCAACTAGCATAGGGCCCATGTGGACCGTCCTGCTGCTCGCCACCCTGGCCCAGGCGCCCCGTGCCGGGGCGACCGTGGAGCGCCAGCTCGCGGCCATGGGCACCACGCTGTCGGTCTCGATCACGGCGCCCGAGCGCGCCACCGCGCTCGCCGCCAGCGAGGCCGCCGTGCGCGCGATCGAGGCGGCCGAGGAACGGCTCTCGACCTGGAGTGAGGGCGGCGAGCTGGCGCGCCTGAACCGCGCGCCGGTGGGCGAGTGGCGCGCGCTCTCCGCGGCGCTCGAGGCCGATCTCGCGGCCGCGCGCGCGCTGGCGCGCGAGACGGACGGAGCCTTCGATCCCGGCCTCGGCGCGCTGGTCGCGGCCTGGGGCCTGCGCAGCGGCGGCCGCCAGCCGGCGCCCGAAGAGCTCGCGGCGGCGCGCGCGGTGGGCGGCCTGCGGGCCTTCGAGTTCGAGCCGGGCCGTGCGCGTCGGCTGCATGCGCTGGCGGCGTTCGAGGAAGGCGGCTTCGGCAAGGGACTCGCGCTCGATCAGGCCTGCGCGGCGGCGCGCGCGGCGGGTGCCGAGGCGCTGTGCCTCGACCTCGGCGGTCAGGTGCGGGTCGAGGGCCTCGAGGCGTTCGAGCTCCGCCTCGCCGACCCGCGCGAGCGCGCGCGACCGGTGCTCGCACTCCGCCTGAGCAGCGGCTCGCTGGCGACCTCGGGCAACGGCGAGCGCGGGATCCGCGTCGATGGCGTGGCGCGCGGTCATCTGCTCGATCCGAGCAGCGGCGCGCCCGCGCCGGACTTCGGCTCGCTCTCCGTGCTGGCGCCCGAAGCGACGCGCGCCGACGCGCTCTCGACCGGGCTGTACGTGCAGGGGCCGGAAGCGGCCCTGCGTCACGCCGCGCGTCAGCCCGAGCTCGCGGTGATCGTCCTCGAGGCGGGTGCGCGCGGCCTGCGTGCGCGCCTGTCGCCTGTCCTGAAGGGGCGCGTGCGCGCCCTCGATCCCACCCTCGAGCTCGTCTTCGAGCCGGTCACCTCCACCCCGACCTCTTCCACCACCACACGATGATCCGTCCGCTCCCGATGCTCGCCCTTGCGTTGCTCGCCCCGTCGCTCGTCGCCCAGGACGACGTCTCCACGCGCCTCCAGGCCCTCGAGCGCAAGAACGCCGAGCTCGAGCGCCGGCTCGAGGCCCTGGCGGATGAACAGGAGGGGTTGACCCTGGGCGGGCTCGTCCCGCCGCTGGCCGAGAGTCGCCACGGCCTCGGACCGTCGGCCTCGAAGGTCTACGCGGTGGGCGAGGGCCTCTCGCTCGGCGGCTACGCCGAGGCGCTCTACGAGCGGCGCAACGGCGACAGCGCGGACGAGTTCGACTTCCTGCGCCTGGTGACCTACGTCGGCTATCGCTTCGACGAGCACTGGGTCTTCAACTCGGAGATCGAGTACGAGCACGGCGGCGAGGAGGTCGGCGTCGAGTTCGCCTACCTCGATTACCTGTGGAAGGACGCGCTCAACTTCCGCGCGGGCCTGGTGCTGATCCCGATGGGCTTCGTGAACGAGCTGCACGAGCCGCCGACCTTCCTGGCTGCGCAACGCACCGAGCTCGAGCGCCGCATCCTGCCCTCGACCTGGCGCGAGAACGGCGTCGGCGTGTTCGGCGACGCGGGCGGCTTCTCGTACCGCGCCTATGTCGTCAACGGCTTCGATGCGACCGGCTTCACCGACGCGGGCCTGCGCGGTGGGCGGCAGAACGGCAGCGAGGCCCTGGCCGAGGACCTGGCGCTCGTCGGTCGTCTGGACTGGACCGAGACCCCCGGTCTGCTGGTCGGTGCAGCGCTCTACTTCGGCGATTCGGGTCAGGAGCAGGCCGGCCTCGGGGCCACGACCGTGACGGCCTTCGATCTGCACGGCGAGTGGCGCTCGGGCGGCCTGTGGACGCGCGCGCTGCTGGCGGGCGCCCGGCTCGACGACGTGGCCGAGCTCAACGCCACCCAGGGCTTCGTCGGCGCCGATTCGGTCGGCGAGGAGCTCGAGGGCTACTACGTGGAGGCCGGCTACGACGTGCTCGGGCTGCTCGCGCGCGGCTCGAGCCAGTCGCTCTCGCCCTACCTGCGCTACGAGGCCTTCGACACGCAGGCCGAGGTGCCGAGCGGCTTCGCCGCCGATCCTGCCAACGACACCGACATCCTCACCGCCGGTCTCCACTGGCGTCCGCGCGCGAACCTGGTCTTCAAGGGTGAGTACCAGGATCACGAGGACGCCGACGACGGCTGGAACCTCCTGATGGGCTTCTCCTTCTGATGCTTTCCCTGTTGCTCACGCTGTGCCTCGTCGCGCCGCAGGGCGCGGGCAAGGTCTTGCTGACACCCGACGAGGCTCTGGCGCTCGCCTTTCCCGGCTGCACGATCGAGCGGCGCACCGAGTACCTCGACAAGGGCGAGGCGAAGCGCGTCGAGGGACTGGCCAAGGCCGAGCTCGAGGGGCGCGTCGTGCGCCCCTACGTGGCCACGAAGGACGGCAAGCTCGTCGGCACGGCCTACTTCGATGCCCACGAGGTGCGCACGAAGAGCGAGGTGCTGATGCTCGTCGTCGCTCCCGACGAACGCCTGAAGCGCATCGAGGTGCTGTCCTTCGCCGAGCCGCAGGAGTACCTGCCGAAGTCGGCCTTCTACGCGCAGCTGTGCGGCAAGAAGCTGGGCGACGAGCTGACCGTCGGGCGCGACGTGCGCGGGATCGCCGGCGCGACCTTGAGCGCGAACGCCGCCACCGGTGCGGTGCGACGCACGCTCGCGCTGCACCGCGTGCTGGCCGAGCGCAGCGCGGCACCGCTCACCGCCGCGCGATGACACGCCCGCAGGCCTGGACGCTGCACCTCGCGGCGCTCGTCGTCGGGACGAGCGGGCTCGTCTACGGCTGGATGCGCTACTGCGCCGAGCCCGTCGACGAGTTCGCGGTCGTCCACCACCCCTGGCAACCCGCGCTGCAGCACCTGCACGTCCTGAGCGCGCCGTTGCTCGTGTTCGCCACGGCGCTGGTGTGGTCCGAGCACGTCTGGAAGCGCGTGCGCGGCGGATTTTCGCGCCGCCGCCCGACGGGGCTCGCGCTGTTCGCGCTGTTCTTCCCGATGGCGCTCTCGGGGGGCTGGGTGCAGGTGGCCGAGGGCGAGCTGGCGCGCACGGCGGCGATCTTGACCCACGCGCTCTCGGGCACGCTGTGGTGCGCGGCCTACGCCGTGCACCTCGCGCTTCACTTGCGGCGCGGGAAGACCGGCCCCTCGGGCGAGAGCGCCGAAGCCAGCAGGCGTCCGGCGTAGGCTTCCTGGGCCTGGCGCAGCTCGCGGTCGGTGAGCGCCTTGCGACTGGCGCGCGTGCGCCGTTCGAGCTCGTCGAGGACCTTGGCGCGCTCGCGCGCGCGTCCGAGCTCGCCCAGAAGCAGCGCGTGCGTCCCGGCGATGACGATGCGGTCGGAGAGCTCGGCCCCGTGGCGCGCGACGAGCTCGTAGGCCTCGCCGGCCAGCGTGGCGGACGCCGTTGCGTCGCCGGACAGTCGCAGCAGCCGCGCGAGCAGCGCCAGCGAGACGGCCTCGGCGCGGTAGAAGGCGATGTCGCGCGCCAGCTCGACCGCGCGCTCGAGCGAGGCGCGCGCGCGCGGGTCGCCTTCCTCGGCCTCGAGCAACCCGAGCCAGAGGGTCGAGAGGACCTGCCCGCGGCGGTCCTCGATCTCGTCGGAGAGCAACTTCGCGTCGACCAGCTCGTTGCGCGCCAGGCCCGGGCGATCGAGGTCGAGCAGCAGGCCACCGCGGCGCGCCAGGGCCTCGGCCTCGAGGCGCCGCTCGCCGGCGCGCCGCGCCAGGAGCACCGCGCGCTGGATCGCGCCGAGGGCGCGCTGCGGCAGGCCGGCCGAGCGCCACAGGCGTCCGCGCAGGAGCTCGGCGTAGGCCAGCACGCCGGCGCGCGGTTCCTCGGTGCGACGCAGCGTCGCCAGCGCGTGGTCGACGTGCGCGAGGGCCGGCTCGAGGCGGTCCTCGAGCACGTCCACGTGGGCCAGCGCGAGCTCGGCCAGGGCCTCCTGGTTCTCGCCCACCGCGCGCCGCAGGGCCTGCTCGGAGAGCGCGCGCGCCTCGGCGAACTCGCCGACCTGGGCCTGCACGTGCCCGAGCCGGCGCAGGGTCTGCGACCAGAGCCAGCTGTCGCGCGAGCGCTCGGCCAGGCCCACGGCGGTCTTCAGCCAGCCGCGCGCGAGGGCGAACTGCCCGGTGCCGGCCGCGTAGCGCGCGTGCAGCAGGTACAGGCGTGCGGCCTCGGCCGGCAGCTTCTCCGGGTCGAGCGCGAAGCCGGCCAGGTGGTCGAGCAACGTGCGCTGGTCCTCGCGCCGCCCGAGACGGTCGGCCGCGTCGGCCGCGTCCTCGAGCAGCTCGAGCCGCACGCCGTCCTGGCTGCGCAGCGTGGGGACCTTCTCGAGCGCCTCGAGGCCCCAGTGCGCGAGCGTCAGCAGACGCTGGGCCGAAGCGCGGCGGCGCAGCGGCGGCAGCGTGCGCCGCACGGTCTCGAGCAGCTCGGCGTGCTCGCCGGCCGCATGCAGGTGGAAGGCGCGCTGGTAGGCGAGCTCGAGGTCTTCGTCGGGCCCGCTCAGGCCGCGCGCGGCGCTGGCGTGCAGGCGTCGACGGCGGGCCGGGGAGAGCGCGCGGTAGAGCGCCTCGCGCAGGGCCGGGCGCTCGAAGCGGTAGCGGTCGGCGGCGGGCACGAGCCAGCCCTTGCGCACGAGGCGTGCCAGCAGCTCGTCGATCTCGGCGCGGCCCGTGGGGGGGAAGGCCGTCATCAGGAACTCGGGCGTGAGGCGCGCGCCGACCACGGCCAGGCGCTCCAGCCAGGTGCGCTCCTCGGGCTCGAGCGCGCCGAGGCGTTCCTTGATGAGCTTGTCGAGCGAGCGCGGCATGGGCAGCTCGTCGGGCGAGACCGTCAGCCGGAAGCGTCCGTCGGCGCCGAGCTGGAGTCCGCCGCGGGCCTCGAGCTCGCGCAGGATCTCGGTCAGGAAGCCGGGGTTGCCGCGGCTCTTCTTCCACAGCACCTCGGTCAGGCGCACGCGCGGCGCGTCGTCGTCGAACAGCCGCTCGACCAGCGCTCCGACCGCGGCGAGGTCGAGCGGCTCGAGCACGAGGCGCGTCGACTCGGGGCCTGCGGCGCCCGCGCCGCGCTCCAGACGCTCGGCCAGCTTCTGCAGGAGCTGCGGCTCGCTGGCCGCGATGTCCTCACGCAGGGCGAGCACGAACTGGAGGCGCACGCCGCGCAGGAGCTCGAGCAGACTCGACAGCGCGCCGAGCGTGAGTGCGCCGGCCTGGTGCACGTCGTCCAGGAACACGAGCACCGGGCGCGTGCGCGCGAGCTCGGCCAGGAAGCGCGCCAGCTCGGCGGGCACGGCGCGGTCGATCGTGCCGCCGGCGCGCGGGTCGAGGGCCGCGAGCAGCGGGCGCGCGGCGGCCGGGCCGAGCAGCTCCTCCAGGCGGTGGGCGTCGCGTTCGCCGGGCGCGCGCCCGACCGGTAGCGAGAGCCAGCGGTTCAGCAGCATCAGCGCGGTGCCGCCCGGGCGACCCTCGTCGTTCTCGTTCCAGCGCGCGTCCAGGACGAGCGGGGGATGGGCGCTGCGGCGCAGACGCTCGGCGAAGGTCTGCACGAGGCGCCATTTTCCGCTGCCCTCGGGGCCGACCAGCCAGGTAACGGCGGCGCGCGCCGGTTCGGCCTCGACGAGCGCGCGGTACTGTGCGGCGAGCTGCTCGAGCTCGCGCTCGCGTCCGACCAGCGGGAAGGCCTGCGCCCCCGCGCCTTCCGGGAGCGGTCCGGTGCCGCGCTCGAGCTCGGCGCGCCACCAGTCGCCGAGCTCGCCCTGGCGCGCGCGCAGCGCGAGCTCGGGGGCCGCCGGGCGCTCCTCGGGCTGGCGTGCGAGGACCGTGGCGAGCAGGCGGTCGAGGAACGGCGTCAGCGACGGCACGAGGCGCGAGGGCGGCACGAAGCGCGCCGCGTCGAGCGCGGCCAGGAGCTCGTCGGCGCCGGGCAGCTCGAGCGAGCGACGCTGCAGCGCGCCGCTCGAGCTGATGCGTCCGGAGAGCAGCGCCATGAACTTGCCGTGCGCGAAGGGATGCAGCCCGGTGGCGAGCTCGTACAAAACGACGCCCAGGGCGAAAACGTCGGACGCCGCGGTCGGTCCGCCACCGCGCGCGCGCTCGGGTGCGAGGTAAGCCAGCGAGCCCGCCTCGGCGCGACGTTCCTCGCCGCGCGAGCGACGCGCGAAGCCGAGGTCGAGCAGCACCGCGCGCCCGTCGGCATCGAGGCGCACGTTCTCGGGCTTGACGTCGCCGTGCGTCAGGCCGGCCTCGTGCAGGGCCGCGAGCGCATCGGACAGGTCGCTCGCGAGCGCGCGCAGCTGCGGCTCGGGCAGCGGTCCGCCCTGCTCGACCAGCTCGCGCAGGCTCTTGCCCGGCACGTAGGCGAGTAGCAGGAAGGGCCGCCCCTCGTGCTCGCCGTGGTGCACCAGGCGGACCAGCGAGGGGGCGTGCACGGCGCTGGCGGCGGCGACCTCGGTCGCGAAGGCCGCGTGCGCCGCGGCCTCGCCGATGAGCTCGCGTGCCAGGGTCTTGCGCGCGAGCTCGGTGCCGGCCGGAAGCCCGGCGAAGGGCGCCGTCAGACGCACCAGCTCGACCGTGGCCGTGGCGCCCGCGCCGAGCGGACGCAGGACCTCGAGGGGGGGCAGAGGACTCGCCATCGAATCGACTATCATCCCGCGCGGAACGCCCGCCGTCACCCCTCCACGCGACATGCCCCTCGAGGTCTTCGATTCTCTGGCCAAGGAGAAGCGCCCTTTCGTACCGCGCGAGCCCGGGGTCGTGCGCATGTACAACTGCGGACCGACGGTCTACGGGCGCGTGCACGTCGGCAACCTGCGCAGCTTCCTGTTCGCCGACACCCTGCGGCGCTGGCTCGAGGTCTCCGGCTACGAGGTGCGCCAGGTGATGAACATCACCGATGTCGGCCACCTCCTGGACGATGCCGAGGAGGGCGAGGACAAGCTCGAGGCCCAGGCCCGGAAGGAGCAGAAGGACCCCTGGGAGATCAGCCGGCACTACACCGAGCTCTTCCTGAAGGACGTGCGCGCGCTGGGCTGCAAGGAGCCGCTGGCGCGCCCGAAGGCGAGCGAGCACATCGCCGAGATGCTGGCGATCATCGATGGCCTGCTGCGCGACGGCTACGCCTACGAGACGCACGGCAACGTGTACTTCGAGGTGGCGCGCTTTCCGCGTTACGGCCGGCTCTCGGGCAACAGTGTGCAGGAGCTCGAGGCCGGTGCGCGCATCGAGGTGCGCGACGAGAAGCGCCATCCGGCCGACTTCGCGCTGTGGAAGAGCGATCCGAAGCACCTGATGAAGTGGGTGAGTCGCTTCGGCCCCGACGGTTTCCCGGGCTGGCACATCGAGTGCTCGGCCATGGCGCGCAAGCACCTGGGCGACGAGCTCGACCTCCACACCGGCGGCGAGGACAACGTCTTCCCGCACCACGAGTGCGAGATTGCGCAGAGCGAGGCCTTCACCGGCAAGCCCTTCGCGCGCTACTGGATGCACGCCAAGTTCCTGCAGGTCGACGGCGGCAAGATGTCGAAGCGCCTCGGCAACGTGTGGAACCTCGACGACGTCGTGGCGCGTGGCTTCACGCCGCGCGCGTTGCGCTTCGCGCTGATCCGCGGGCACTACCGCGGCCCGCTCAACTTCACCTGGGGCATCCTGGAGGAGGCGCAGAGCGCGCTTGCGAAGCTCGCCGACCTCGTGGCCCGCGTGCGTGAGGCCCGCGCCCGGCCGGGATCTACCGAGGAGGCGCGCGTCGGTGCGGCCGCCGTGAGCGAGGCGCGTATGCGCTTCGACGCGGGCATGGACGACGACCTCAATGTGCCCCAGGCGCTGGCGGCCCTGTTCGAGCTGCGCTCGGCGGTGCTCGAGGCGGGACTCGGGCGCGAGGCGGCGGCGGATGCCTGGGCTTTTCTGGAGCGTGCCCAGGCCACGCTCGGGGTGCTCGAGCTCGAGGAGTCGGCGGACGTCCGGCTGGACGAGCTGCTGGCGCGTTACACGGAGGCCCGCGCACGCAAGGACTGGGCCACCTCGGACGGGATCCGGGCCGAGATCAAGGCGCTCGGCTTCGCGCTCATGGACACGCCCCAGGGGCCGCGCACGACCTTCACGGGTCGGTAGCCGGGCCGCTCTTGCCCTCGTCTTCGTCTTCCTTCGCCTGCAGGAACTCGCGGTACTCGCGCTCGACGTCTTCCTCGGCTGGCGCGCCCTTGGGGCGCGGCAGCTCGAGGTGGGCGGCGGGGTTGATGGCGCGGTCCTTCTCGAGCGCATCCTGGATCTTCGACTGCAGCTCGGCCGAGCGCTCGACCGAGTCGTCGTAGATCCACTGCAGGGCCGGGATGTGCCGTGTCTGCAGCACGCGCCCGACTTGCTTGCGGATGAAGCCGTTCGCGCTCTCGAGCATGTGCTCGACGCGCGTGCGGTCGCCGCGCGTGCCGAGCACCGAGTAGAAGATGCGCGCGGTCAGGAGGTCGTCGGTGATCTCGACCTTGGTCACCGTGATGAACGACGAGCGCGGGTCGTTCAGCTCGAAGCCGATGCAATAGGCGGCGCGCTCGTGGATGCGCGCCTCGATGCGGGCTTTCGACCGGGGATTGGCCATCGCGGTGGGGGTGAGGAGTGCTCGCCTGCGGTCAGAGCGAGCGCTTGACCTCGACCACCTTGAAGGCCTCGATCACGTCGCCCTCGCGCACGTCGTCGAAGTCCTTGAGCGTGATGCCGCACTCGAAACCCTCGCGGATCTCGCGCACGTCGTCCTTCTCGCGCCGCAGCGACCCGATCGCGCCGGTGTAGACCACGGTCGAGTCGCGCAAGAGGCGCGCCTGCGACGAGCGGAACAGCGAGCCGTCGAGCACGAAGCAGCCGGAGATGTTGCCGAACTTCGAGGACTTGAACACGCGCCGGACCTCGGCGTGGCCGGTGACCTCTTCGCGCACTTCGGGCGCGAGCTCGCCCTCCATCAGGCGCTTGATGTCCTCGAGCAGGTCGTAGAGCACGTCGTAGATCTTGATCTCGACGCCGCCACGCTCGGCCATCTGGCGCACGCGCGAGTTGGCGCTGGTGTGGAAGGCCAGGATGCGCGCCTTGGAGGTCGTGGCGAGGTCCACGTCGCTCTCGGTCACGGCGCCGACCCCCGCGTGCAGCAGGTTGATCTGCATCTCTTCGTGCAGGAACTGCCCGACCTGGTGCTTCAGCACCTCGACCGAGCCCTGCTTGTCGGCCTTGACGATCAGGTTGATCGTGGGCTTCGCAGCATCGGCCACGGCCTGCAGGATGTTCTCCTGGCTGACGGCGCGCCGCTCGATCTGCGACAGCTGGCGCGAGGCGCGCGCGCGCTCGGTGGCGACCTCGGTCGCCTTGTCCAGCTCGTCTACCACGTAGAAGCGGTCGCCCACGGTGGGCAGCTCGTTCAGACCCGTGACCTCGATCGGCATCGAGGGGCCGGCCTCTTCCAGGTTGCGGCCGCGGTCGTCGTGGATCGAGCGCACACGTCCGTAGCCCTCGCCGGCCAGGATCACGTCGCCCTTCTTGAGCATGCCGTCCTGGATCAGGAGGTGCGCGACCTTGCCCTTGCCCTGCTGGATCTCGGCCTCGAGCACGATCCCGGAGGCCGGGCCCTCGAGGTGGCACTTGAGCTCGAGCACTTCGCTCTCGAGGAACACGCGCTCGAGCAGCTCCTCGATGCCGGTGCCCTTGAGCCCCGAGACTTCGAGCACGGCCGTCGAGCCGCCCCATTCCTCGGGTTGCAGGCCCATGCCGGAGAGCTGCGTCTTCACGCGCTCGGCGTTGGCGCCGGGCTTGTCGATCTTGTTGAGCGCGACGACCACGGGCACCTTGGCGGCGCGCGCGTGGTTGAGGGCTTCCTCGCTCTGCGGCATGACGCCGTCGTCCGCCGCCACCACGAGCACCACGATGTCGACCGCGTTCGCGCCGCGCGCACGCATGGCCGTGAAGGCCGCGTGGCCGGGCGTGTCGACGATCGCGAGCGTGTGCCCGTGCTGCGTCTGCACCTGGTAGGCGCCGATGTGCTGGGTGATGCCGCCGGCCTCGCCCTCGGCGATGCGCGTCTTGCGGATCGTGTCGATCAGCGTCGTCTTGCCGTGGTCGACGTGGCCGAGGAAGGCCACGCACGGCGCGCGCTTGGCGAGCTTGTCCTCGCCGACCGCCCGGCGCGTCTCGGACAGCTCCTCGAGCAGCGCGGTCTCGGCCGCGATCTCGGTCACGACCTCGAGTTCGACCCCGAACTCGCCGGCCAGCAGCACGGCGGTGTCGTTGTCGATCGTCGAGTTGATGTTGATCCCGAAGCCGACCTGTTTCATGGCCTCCTGGAGAACCTGGTTCTCCTTGACGGCCAGCGTGTTGGCGAGCTTCTTGATCGTGACCGGTGCCTCGATCGCGACCACGCCGCCCGAGAGCGGGGAGGACGAGCCGTGGCGCGGGCCTCGACCACCGCCGGAGCCCATTCCGGGGCCGGACTGACCCGGGCCGGCGCGTCCGCGGCGGCGCAGGAAGCGCCCCTGCTCGCGGTCACGCAGCTCCTGGGCGGTCATCGTGCCGCGCGTGGTGTCGCCGCGCACGACGCCCGGCTTGCGGTCGCGGCCCATGGTGGGCATCACGTCCGGCACGACGTCGTCGCGCGAACGCAGGCGGCGCGACTCGGGCTTGGCCGGGGCCGCACGTTTGAACTGCGAGGGGTCGATGAAGCCGAGCACCTTGCCGCCGCGGCGCTTCAGCGACGGACGCACGATGTCGCCCTCGGCCGTGGTGGTGGCGGCGGGGGTCGCGGCTCCCGGGGCTTCGCCCGTGACGGCGAGTGCGGGCGCATCGGCCGGCGCGGGGGCCAGCTCGGCGGCGACGGCCGGAACCAGCACTTCCGGCTCGGCCTGCGGGGCGGGAGCGGGTTCGGCCGCGGGCGCGCTCTCGAGGCTCGGAGCCGGCGCGGGGGCCGGGGCCTCGGCCGCGAGCGGAGCCGGCGGAGGCGCGACCGGTTCGGGCGCGGGGGCCGGGGGCGGCGGCTCGGGCGTGAGCGGACGCGGCGCCTCGACGGCGCGCGGCGCAGGCGGGGCCTCGAGCGGAGCGGCCAGCGGCGCGGGCGGAGCCGCGTGCGGCACGGGGTGCAGCGCGGCCGGCTGGGGGGCCGGCCTGGGAGCGCTGTGCGTGCTGGGCTGCGGGCCGGGTTGCTGGGCGGGCGTCGGAGCCGCGGCCGGTTCGGGCGCCTTCGGCTCGTCGGCCGGATCACCCAGCTCGTCGGGCGTCTTGCGCTTGCGCTTGATCTTGACGCCGCCGACGCTCTGCGTTTCGGAGGAAGACTCGCCGACGATCCCGTAGGCCTCGAGGCGCGCCTGGATCTCGAGGACCTGCACGTCATCGAGAGCCGTCATGTGGCTCTTGATGTCCGTGAAGCCGATGTCGCGGAGCTTGGCTGCCAGCTCTTGGCCGGTCATGCCGATCTCCTTCGCGATGTCGTAGACCCGTTTCTTGGCGCTCAAGATCTGGTGTGGGCTAGTGTGGGCGGGGGGCGCGGAAAGGATCAGGAACCGGGCTGGGAAGGAACCGAGGCCGCGGGCTCGTCTCCGCCGCTCTCGGCCTCGTCGGCCTCGCCCTCGACGGCCTCGCCGTCGACCCGGGTGAAGCCTTCGGCCTCGAATTCGTCGCGCGTCTTGATGTCGATGTCCCAGCCGCACAGGCGACTGGCGAGGCGCACGTTCTGGCCCTTCTTGCCGATCGCGAGGGACTGCTGGTCTTCGTCCACGACGACCACCACCGAGTGGTTGTCGACGTTGGCGTAGATGTTGTCGAGCGCGATCGTGGCCGGCTTCAGGCCGTTCATCACGAGTTGCTCGAGCGAGTCGGACCAGCGGATGATGTCGATGCGCTCGCCGCGCAGCTCGTCGATCACGGCCTTGATGCGCGAGCCGCGCACGCCGACGCAGGCTCCGATGCAGTCGATCTTCGGGTCCTGCGAGATCACGGCCATCTTCGTGCGGTAGCCGGGCTCGCGCACGACGCGCTTGATCTCGATGATGTTGTCGGCGATCTCGGGCACCTCGAGCTCGAACAGGCGCCGCACCAGGTCGGGGTGCGTGCGGCTGACGATGATGCGCACGCGCGGGCCGTCCTTGCGCACCTCGAGCACGATCGCGCGGATGCGATCGCCCGGTGCGAAGGTCTCGCCACGCACGCGCTCCTCGCGCGGCAGGTAGGCCTCGGTGCGCCCCAGGTTCACCACCAGGGAGTCGTTGTCGAAGCGCTGCACCGTGCCGTTGATCAGGCTGCCGACGCGCGTCTCGTACTCGTCGTAGAGCACGTCCCGCTCGGCCTCGCGCACCTTCTGGATGAAGGCCTGCTTGCAGGCCTGGGCGGCGATGCGCCCGAGGTCGGCGAGGTCCATCTCGTACTCGCCCTCGGCGTCCTCGACCGCGATCTCGCCCGACTGGCGGTCGATCTTCACGACCAGGTCTTCGCCCACTCCGAGGCGCTTGCGGATCGCGGTCGCGATGGCATCCTCCAGCCCGAGGAACAGCACTTCCTTGGGGATGTCCTTCTCGCGGTGGAGGATGTCGATCATCCTCAGAAGGTCTTCGAAGTTCATGGGCGGAGTGGGGGCGGGTGGCCGCTGGGGCGGGCACGAGGCAACCTCTGCGTGGCGATCTCGGGTCGAAACCCTGCCGCCCCGCTTCCGTTGCCGTCGGCTCTCCCGGCGGTTGGAATCGGCGTCGAAGCCCGGTGAGTCTGCTATATCTAGGGGGTGCGCGTCAACCGAGGCGACCCCGAGCGGGACCCCCCGCAGAGCCCCCCTTCCCGCCGTGCCGCGCCGCCCGTGGTCGATCCCTTCGTGGGTTCGGGGGCGGCCCTGCGGGCCTTCCTGACGGACCTCGAGCGCGCTGCACGCAGCGAGAGCACGGTGCTCTTTCTGGGCGAGAGCGGCACCGGCAAGGGCCAGGCCGCCCTGCGCTTGCACCGCTCCAGTCCGCGCGCCGCCGGGCCGTTCGTGGCCGCCAGCCTGGTCGCGACCTCGCCCACCCTGATCGAGGCCACGCTGTTCGGCCACGAGCGCGGAGCCTTCACCGACGCCCACCGCGCGCGCCTGGGCCTGTTTCGCCGGGCCCACGGCGGAACCCTCTTGCTGGACGGCATCGACCATCTGCCGCTCGAGGCCCAGGTGAAGCTCCTGCGCGTCCTGCAGGAGCGCACGGTGGAGCCCCTCGGCGGCGAAGGCAGCGTCCCCGTCGACGTGCGCGTCGTGGCCAGCGCCACGACGCCCCTCGAGCGCCTGGTCGAGGCCGGTACCTTCCGCCCCGACCTCTTCTACCGTCTGGCCGTGCTGACGCTCGAGGTTCCGCCCCTGCGGCGGCGGCTCGAGGACCTGGAAGCGCTGGTCCAGGAGCTCGTCGCGGGCGTGGCGGAACGCGTGGCCGTGCGGCCGCGCGCGCCCTCGGCCGCGGCCCTCGAGGTGCTCCGCGCCCACCCCTGGCCGGGCAACGTACGCGAGCTCGAAAACGCCCTGGAGCGTGTGCTCGTGCTGGCCGGCGAGGCCGAGGCGGAAAGCGCCGAGATCCAGGCCGCGGAGTTCGCCTTCCTGGCCCAGGCGCGCGCCGGAGCGGCCGACGATCTCGCGCGCCAGGCGCTGGCGCTGGGCCTGAAGGTCGACGGGCTCGCGCGCGCGATGATGGAGCGGGCGCTCGAGGAGCACCGCGGCAACGTCAGCGCCGCCGCGCGCACGGTCGGCCTGACGCGGCGCGCCTTCGACTACCGCATGGCGCAGCCCGAAGCGGAAAGCGACGCATGAGCGCAGCGGCGCTGCTCGTCGCGCTGTGGGCCACGCTCCAGACGCCTCCGGGCCAGGCGGAGCTGGCGCGCGAGCTCGCGCGGCTCGACGCGGCCGAGGAGCCGGGCTGGAGCGCGGCCCTGGACGCGCTCACGGCCCTCGGACGGCCCGCGGCCGAGCGCGCGCTCTCCGACTTCGCGCAGCAGGACTTCACCGCGCGCCGCGCGCGCGCCAAGTTGCTGCTCACCTTGCCCGCGCCCGAGCTGGCTGCGCCGGTGCTCGCGCTGCTCGACGATCCCGACCCGCAGGTGCGGCGACTCGGGCTCTTGTTCCTCGGCGATCCGGCCCTGGGCGAGGGCGAGGCCGAGGCGCGTCTGGCGGCCTTCGAGCGCCTGGCCCTGACGGATCCGAGCGACAACGTGCGCCAGCGCGCGCGTGAGTCGCTCGCGGCCTGCGGGCTGACGGGCGCGGAGCTCGCGCTCGATCGCCTGAGCGAGCGCCTGACCCCGGCCGAGGCCGAGCGCGCTGCGGCCGCGCTCGCGCGTCTGCCCGCCGGCCGCGAGCGGCTGATCGCGCGCGTCACGCGGGCCTTCTCCGGCGCGGAGACGCCGGCCGCGGGGACCCTGGCGGCGCTCCTGGGCGGCTTCGGGCGCGCGCTGGCCGAGGTGCCCGGCGGCGGCGAGGCCGCGGGCGAGCAGCGCGCGCTGCTGCTGGGCCGCGTGCACGCCGACCCGCGCGTGCGCGCCGCCGCGCGCCAGGCCTTCGAGGGCTTCGTGGCGCGCTGCAGCGAGCTGGCCGAGGGCATGCGGGCCGATGCCGTCCTGGTGGAACTCGCTGCCCAGGGCTGGCCGCGGCTCGAGGTCCTGCAGCGCCGGCTCGACCTCGCCTGGTACGAACGCGGGGATGCCGGGGCGGCCCTGGAGCTGGCCCGGGAGCTCGGTCGGCAGGCCGAGCTGGAGCCGGTCGAGGGACCGGGCGGGGCCGATGAGCGCGAGGGCTGGCGCGTGCGCGCCACGTTGCTCGAGGTCGCGGCGCACTACGCGCGCGGCGCGCGGGCGCAGGCCGAGCCCCTGCTCACGCGTCTGATCGAGACGCTCGCGGCGAGCCTGGAGCGGCGCACGGACCTCTTCCCGAGTCCGCGCCCGGACGAGTGGACGCGCGGGGGCGGTGCGGCCCACGTCGAGCGCCTGCACCTGCTCGCTCTGGCCCACGAGTGGCGCGCCCTGTGTGCGCTGGCCGAGCCCGCGCGCGAGCTCGAGGCGCTGGACGAGCTGGCCCGCGCCCACGAGCTGTTCCTGCGCTCGCGCGAGGTCGCCGTGCGCACCGACGCGCCCGATCCGGTCGCGCTGGACGCGCTCTTCGAGCGCGACCTCGGGCCGCACGCGCGCGTGCTGTTCAACGAGCGCCTCGAGCCGCAGGAGGGGCGTCGCGCGCGGCTCGATCAGGCCCTGGCCCTCGCGCAGGCCTGGTCCGGTGTCGCGCCGCTCGAGCTGGTCGGCTTCGAGCCGAGTCCGGCCGGGCGCGCCTTCGATGCGTTGCTCGACGCGCGGCGTGTGGCGGCCCTGGGCGAGCTGCGTCAGGCCGAGCGGCTCGACCTCGCACGGCGCGAGCGCGAGCTCGAGGACCCCGTCTTCGGCGCGCAGGATCCCGACCAGCGTCAGCAGCTCCTGCGCTACTTCCGCTACCGCCGCGCGGAGATCGACACGGCCGAGGACGAGGAGCGCCGCGAGCTGGAGCAGGCGCGCGCTGCCGGCGTGCCCGACGCCGCGCGCCTGCGCACGATCCTCGCGCGCCGGCTCGAGAACCTGCAGGTCTCGATGCACGTCGAGCGTCTGGCGCTCGAGCTGCGCTCCGACGGCCGCGCGGCGGAGGCGCGGGCCCTGGCCGAGCGCGCGCTCGCCACGCTGCGCTCCGCGCCGCTCGGCACGCTCTCGATCCTCGACGAGTGGAACGCCTCGCGCTTCGATCTCCTGCGCGGTGACACCTTCATGGACGAGAATCGACCGCAGGAGGCCGAGACGGCCTTCCTGGGCTCGGTCGAGCGGCTCGAGACGATCGAGCAGGAGATCGAGTCGCGGCGCGCCTCGGCCGGCGATCCCGAGCAGCGTCGCCAGGTCGAGGGCCAGCTCGCCATGCTGCGCGCGCGGCGCGCCGGCGCGCTCCTTTCGCTGGCGGTCAACGCCAACGTCCGCATGGGCGATCCCGCGCGCGCCCTGGGCTACTTCGAGCGCGCCTACGTGCTCGACCAGAGCCCCTCGATGGAGGTCCTGCGCGCCTGCTACCGCGCGCGCTCGGGCCGGGCCGAAGAGGCCCGCACCGTGCTGCGCAAGGTGGTGCCGAGCGCCTCGCTCTACTACAACATCGCCTGCACCCACGCCCTCCTGGGCGAGAAAGGACCCGCCCTGGACTTCCTCGAGCGTGATTTCCGCGAGAACTATCCCACCGACGGCGCGCGCCTGCGCCAGATCGAGTGGGCCAAGAAGGACCCCGACCTCGCCAGCCTGCGCGGCGACGCGCGCTTCGAGCGCCTGATGGGGGGGGAGCGCTGATGGGCCGCGCCGTTCTGACCGGGCGCGGTCGCAAGCGCCACCTGGGAGGGCATCCCTGGATCTACGCGGACGACCTCTCGGCCCTCGAGGCCGAGCCGGGCGAGCTCGTGCCGGCCCATGCGCCGGACGGCAGCCTGCTGGGCTGGGCGCTCGCCTCGACCACCTCGCGCATCGCCTTGCGCTTCGTGACGCGCACGCCCGAGGCGCCCACGCCCGAGCTGTGGCGTGCGCGCGCGCGCGCGGCCGTCGCGCACCGCCGCGCGCTCGGGCTGCTGGGCGCGCGCGATGCATGCCGGCTCGTGCACGGCGACGCGGACGGTTTCCCCGGGCTGGTCGTCGACCGTTACGGCGATGCGCTCGTGCTGCAATCGGGCTGCCAGGGCTCGGATCGCTACCTGCGCGAGTGGCTCGGCGTGCTCGAGGAGGCCCTCGGTTCGCCCGTGGCGCGCGTGCTCGATCGCTCGGATTCTTCGACGCGCGCGCACGAGGAGCTCGCGCCGCGCGTCGCGTGGCTGCGGGGCGAGACGGCGGAGCCGATCGAGGTCGAGGAGCCGGCCGCGGACGGGCTGCCGCTGCTGCGCTACGAGGTCTCGCTGACCGAGGGCCACAAGACCGGTCACTACCTCGACCAGCGCACCAACCGCGCGGCCGCGGCGCGCTTCGCGCGCGACGTGGACGTGCTCGACGCCTTCTCGTACGACGGACTCTTCGGCGTGCGCGCGGCCCAGGCCGGCGCGCGCTCGGTGCTGTGCCTCGACCAGTCGGAGGAGGCCCTGGCGCGCGCGCGGCGCAATGCCGAGCGCAACGGCGTGGGCGCACGCATCGTGACCGAGAAGGTCAACGCCATGCACGACCTGCGTGCGCGCGTGGAGCGGCCGGAACGCTACGGGCTCGTGATCGTCGACCCGCCCGCCTTCGCGCGCAGCCGGCGCGAGATCGAGGGCGCGCTGCGCGGCTACCGCGAGCTGAACAAGCGTGCGCTCGCGCTGCTGGTCGCGGACGGTGTGCTCGTCAGCGCTTCGTGCTCGTACAACGTCGGGCGGGGCGAGTTCCTGGACACGCTGGGCGCGGCCTCGCTCGAGGTCGGACGTCCGGCGCGCCTGTTCCGCTTCGAGGGCGCGGCGGCCGACCATCCCGTGCTCGTCACCCTGCCGGAGAGCGAGTACCTGAAGTGCGCCTTCGTGCGGGCATGAAGGTGCTCGTGAACGGAGCCGCGCACGAGGTTCCGGAGGGGGCGACCGTGCGTGCGCTGCTCCTGCAGCTCGGTCTGGGGGCGACGGCCGTCGCGGTCGAGCGCAACCAGTGCCTCGTGCCGCGCGCCGCGCACGCCACCACCGTCCTGGCCGAGGGCGATCGACTCGAACTCGTGACGCTGGTCGGTGGCGGGTAGGGGCGCGCGCTCCGGCGCGCTATCCTCTCGGGCGTGAAACCGCCCGTGACCGACCCCGACGACGTGCCGCTCCGCATCGGCGGCGAGACCTTCCGCTCGCGCCTCTTCGTGGGCACGGGCAAGTACGCGAGCTTCGAGCAGATGGCCCAGGCCCTGGCGCTCTCGGGCACGGAGTGCGTGACGGTCGCCGTGCGGCGCGTGAACCTCGACCGCTCGGCCGGGCCCTCGCTGCTCGATTTCGTCGATCGCACGCGCTACCGCATCCTGCCCAACACGGCCGGGTGTTTCGACGCGGCCACGGCCGTGCGCACCGCGGTCCTGGCGCGCGAGCTGCTCGACACGAAGCTCGTGAAGCTCGAGGTACTGGGGGACACGAAGACCCTGCTCCCCGATCCGCTGGGCACGCTCGAGGCCACGAAGGAGCTCGTGCGCCAGGGTTTCGAGGTGTGGGTCTACACCTCCGACGATCCGCGCCTCGCGTGCCACCTCGAGGAGGCCGGCGCGACGGCGGTGATGCCGGCCGGCTCGCCGATCGGCTCGGGCCAGGGCGTGCTGAATCCGAACGCGATCCGCATCCTGCTCGAGCTCGTGCAGGTGCCGGTGATCGTCGATGCGGGCGTCGGTACGGCGAGCGACGTCGCCGTGGCGCTGGAGCTCGGCGTCGAGGGCGTGCTCCTGAACAGCGGAATCGCGCTCGCGCAGGAGCCGCTGCGCATGGCCGCGGCGATGCGCGACGCGTGCCGGGCCGGGCGGCAGGCGTTCCTGGCCGGCCGCATCCCGCGCCGCCTGTACGCGAACGCCTCGTCACCGGAGAGCGGCGTGATCGCGAGCGCGCGCCCGGCCCCCGGTCCGGCCGCCGTGGCCGGCGAGTGAACGGCCCGACGGAGCTCCCGCCGCTCGCCAGCGCGCCGTTCCTGGCGCTCGCCGGCGGCTGGGTCCTCGCGCGCGGCCTGCGGCATTTCGCGCGCGTCGTTCCCGCCGCGTCCGCCGGCCGTGCGGGCTGGCGCTTCACCGATCTCCTCGCGCCGGGCGCGCTGATCGTGGGCCTGATCCTGCTCCTCGGCGCCTCGGGCTGGGCGCGCTCGGTGACCGGCGCGTTGCTGGCGACCCAGCTCGCCTTCCTGGCGGGCGCCGGGCTGGCGCTGTTGCGCCTGCGCGCGCGCGGCGCGGGACCCGAGGCGCTCGGCCTGGTGCGCCCTTCCGCGCCGCACGCCTACCTCGGCGCGCTCGCGCTCTACGTTCCGTTCGTGTTCCTCTACTTCGGGATCCTGGTGGCCTGGGCGCACGTCGCGCGCCGGCTCGGCCTCGACGAGCAGCAGGAGATCCTGGCCCTCTTGCTGGGGCTCGAGGGGCGCGAGCTCGTGCTGGCCTGCGTGCTGGCCGTGCTGGTCGGGCCGTTCCTCGAGGAGCTGCTCTTCCGCGGCCTCCTGCAGGGGGCCGCGAGCGAGTTCTTCGGCCCGCAGCAGGGCTGGCTGGTCGCCTCGGTCGTCTTCGCCGCCATGCACGGCCTCGTCGGACTGCCCGGCCTCCTCGCGCTGAGTCTCCTGCTCGGCTGGTTGCGGCAGCGGACGGGCTCGGTTTTCGTGCCGTTCGTTGTGCACGCGGCGCACAACGGCCTGACGCTCGCGCTCGCGCTGGTGGCGGGGATCCGCTAGAGCTATCCGCATGAGCTCCTTTCCCCAGCGCGGACTGTTCGAGCCGCTCGAGGGCGGCGCCTTCAAGGCCCGCAACGCGATCGTGACGGGCGACGTGACGCTCGGCCCCGATGTCGGCCTGTGGTTCGGTTGCGTGGTGCGCGGCGACGACGCGCCGCTCACGATCGGCGCGCGCACGAACGTGCAGGACCTGACCATGATCCACGCCGACACGGGCGCGCCCAACGTGATCGGGTCCGAGGTCACGATCGGGCACCGCTGCGTGCTGCACGGCGTGCGCATCGGCGACCGCAGCCTGATCGGCATGGGCGCCGTGCTGCTGGGCGGCTCGGTGGTGGGCGAGGAGGCCCTGGTGGCGGCCGGCGCGGTCGTGCGCGAGGGCTTCAGCGTGCCGAGCGGGATGCTCGTGGCCGGCGTGCCGGCCAAGGTCATCCGCCCGCTCACGCCCGAGGAGCGGAAAGCCTTTCGCGAGAGCGCCGAGGGCTACGTGCGGAAGATCCGCCTGTATCTCGCCTGAGCTCGGCCCGAGGGCGCAGGGCGAGATACCTTTCGTCAGACGCGCCCGCGTGGCGCGCTGCCCCTCGCATGTCCGCATCGTCCCCCCTCGCCCCTCGGCGCGCGGCCGCGCTCGCGCTGCTCGCCGCGCTCGCCGGTGCCTGTCACCGCGACCACGGCTCCTCCGGTAGCTCCTCGGCACTGGGCCTCGAGGTCGATTTCGCGCTGCGCACCGACCTCCGCCTCGGCTCGGCCTTCGTGGGTGACGTCGTGCACGGCGACCTGGACGGCGACGGGCTCACGGACCTGGTCGAATCGAACTTCGGCACGCGCTTCGTGACGATCGCCTTCGGGCTGGCGGACGGACGCTTCCGCACCGTGTACGAGCTCCCGACGCTCGGCCACGCCTTCCAGCTCGCCCTCGGCGACCTGGACGGCGACGGGCTGCTCGACGTGGCCGTCACGAACGGCTCCTGGACGGACGGCGCGCCCGAGGGCGTGCAGGTCTTCCTGCAGGGGCCCGCACCGCGCGAGTTCTCGAGCGCGCTCACCCTGCCGCTGGCCGGCGGGCCGAAGGGCCTGGTGGCCCTGCCCGCGGACGGTCTGGTGGGTTCGTCCGCTCCGGCCGAGCTGTTCGTCGCCCTGCGTGACGCCGGACGCGTGCAGCGCCTGCGCGTCGAGTCGGGCGCGCTGCTCGCGCTCGAGGAGCTGGAGGGCGCGCCGCTCGCCGACTTCAAGCCCTACAGCCTCGCCGCGCTCGACCTCGGCGGCGACGGCTGGCTCGATCTCGTCGTGGGCGAGGACACGGGCGCGCTGGATCGCCTGATCGAGCTGCGCCGCGACGCGACGGGCTTCGGCGCGGCCACGGCCCTGCTGGCCGATCTGCTGCAGCCGATCGTCGAGGCGACCGGCGACATGGACGCCAACGGTTTCACGGACCTCGCCATCGCGCAGCTCGGCACGCACGAGGTGCGACTCCTGCCCGGCACGTCCGCGGGCCTCGCGGCGGGCGTCGCCCTCGATCTCGGCGGCGAGACGACCTCGCTGCTCTTCGAGGACCTGGACGGCGACGGCCTCTCCGAGCTCGTGGCCACGCTCTTCCTGCAGCAGTCGCTGCAGGTGCGGCGCGGACTCGCGCCCTTCGCCTGGGACGAGCCCGTGCACTACAACGTCGGCACCGCGCCGCGCGCGCTGGCCGTGCTGACGCTGCCGGGTGACTCCGAGAAGGATCTCCTGTGTGCGAACGCGCAGGACCTGTCGCTGCTGCTCGGGCGCGGCGATGGCAGCTTCCGCGGTGCGACCGGTGTGCCGACCGGCGCCGAGCGACCGATCTTCGTGGCCACGGCCGACCTCGACGGCGATGGCGACGAGGACGCGCTCGCGATCACGCGCTACCAGGCCAGTCTCGTGTTCCTCGAGAACGTGGACGGCGTGCTGGTCACGGCCGGCGAGCTCCCGGTCGCGCCCTCCTCGAAGGAGGACGCCTACCTGGCCCTGGCGGACGTCGATCAGGACGGCGACGTGGACGCGCTCGTGCCGGCCTACGGGACCGACGAGCTGCTCATCTTCCGCAACCAGGGCGGCCCGGCGCACTTCGCCGCGCCCGGCGCGGGCGACCGCCTCGTGGTCGGAGCCGGCCCCTTCGGGCTCGACTCGGGTGACTTCGATGGCGACGGCCGCACCGACCTCGTGGTCGGACTGGCCGAGGCCGAGGCCCTGGTCGTCCTGCGCGGCACGGCCGGCGGCGGACTCGCGGCCGGGGCACCGCTCGCGCTGCCCTTCGAGCCGGTCAACCTCTTGTGCGCCGACTTCGACTCCGACGGCCACGTGGATCTGGCGCTGACGGGGCGCACGACGAGCGGGAACCTGCTCGCGGTCCTGGGCGGCGACGGCGCGGGTGGCTTCACGCTGGCGAGCAGCTTCGAGCTCGAGGCGCGCGCGGCGGGACTGTCGCTCGGCGACCTCGACGAGGACGACGCGCTCGACCTCGTGGTCGGCTCCTTCGCTCTCGACGAGGATGCGCTGACGGTGCTCCTCAACCGGGGCGCGCTGCAGTTCGACGTCGTGCGCGTGCCGCTCGCGGGCGGGCCGGGCACGCCTCTGGCCGCCGACGCCGACCAGGACGGACACCTCGACGTCGTCGCCCTGACGACGGGCGGCGAGCTCTTCTTCGCACGCGGCAACGGCACCGGCGGCTTCGCGAGCGCGCGTCTGCCGGGCAGCTCGCCCGCGCCCGAGGGCACGCTCTCGGCCGCGTTCGCCGACCTCGATGGCGATCGCCTGCCGGAGCTCCTGATGGTCACGCCCGAGGCGCCGTTCGTGTGGATCGCCCGCAACACGAGCACGGAGGCCGTGCGCGAGTAGACCACGCTTCAAGGATCGGAGCCGGACGATAGGTGGCATTGTCCGGTTCCTTCGCGCCGGGTAGGGTTCGGAGACTTTGCGAGCATCCGAGCCCGAACCCGGCGCACTTTTTCAGGCCGTGGTGCTGGCGGGAGGCCGAGGGCGGCGCCTCGAGCCGCTCTCCTCGGTCGAGCCGAAGGCGCTGCTGCCCGTGCTCGAGCGACCGCTGATCGAGCACCAGCTCGCGGCCCTCTGCGCGGCCGGCATCCGCGAGATCGTGGTGGTCGGCGGGTACCTCGGTGAGCGTCTGCGCGCGCACCTCGGCGACGGGCGCGCCTTCGGAGTCGAGCTCTGTCACGTGACGCAGGCCGAGCCGCGCGGCATCGCCCACGCGCTGGCCTGCGCGCGCGCGCAGCTGACGCGGCCGTTCGTGTGTCTGCTCGGCGACCTGTGGTTCGACGCGCGCGATCTCGCCACGCTGGTGCACGCGGCGGGGGACGGACGCGCGGCGCGCCTCGGCGTGCGCGCCGAGGACGGGCCCGAGGAGCTGGCGCGCAACTACGAGGTCGTGCTCGAGCCCGACGGCCGCGTGCGGGCGGTGCGCGAGAAGCCGCCGGCCGGAGCGGGCCTGCGCGGGGTCGGCGTGTACCTGTTTCCGCCGGAGTTCCTGGCCTTCGCGGCGGCCACGCCGCCCAGCGGGCTGCGCGGCGAGCACGAGCTCACCGATGCGATCCAGCGCGCGCTCGAGGCCGGGCTGAACGTGCGGGCCGTGCCCTTCGCGTGGCGTGACCACAACCTCTCGACGCCGGGCGATCTGCTCGCGGCCAACCTCGCGGCGCTCGCGCGCGCCGGGCGACGCTTCCACCGCGCGGAGTCGGCCGTGCTGGGCGCAGGGGTCGAGCTCGTCGACTGCGTGGTGCTGGCCGGGGCGTCGGTGGCGAGCGGAACGCGGCTCGAGCGCGTGCTGGTGTTTCCGGGCGAGCGCGTGCCCGCCGGAGTTCACCGCGACGCGCTGTTCGTCGGCGGTGCCTGCGTGCCGGCTCCGCCGCGCCGGTAGGGGGCGAGCTCGAGCGTCGCGAAGCCGTGCTCGGCGAGCAGCGTGGCGAGGCGCGCCTCGCTGCCGGCGGCCTGCGCGAGCTCGCCCGGCCCGAGCTCGACGCGCGCGTGCGTGCCGTGGTCGCGCACGCGCAGCTCGCGCAGTCCGAGCGCGCGCAGGGCCTCCTCGGCCGCCTCGATGCGCGCCAGGGCCGCGGCCGTGACGCGCGTGCCGATCGGCAGGCGCGAGGCCAGGCAGGCCGCGGCCGGCTTGTCGGCCAGCGCGAGTCCGTGCTCGCGCGCGTAGCGGCGCACGTCGTCCTTCGAGAAGCCGGCCTCGCACAGCGGCGCGCGCACGGCGAAGGCGCGCGCCGCGGCCCGACCGGGGCGGTGGTCGCTGAGGTCGTCGGTGACCTCGCCGTAGGCGAGCACGGTGAAGCCGCGGGCGCGCGCCCAGGCCTCCATGCCGGTGAAGAGCGCGTGGCGACAGTGGAAGCAGCGCGTGCCGTCGTTGCGGCGGTAGTCCTCGGAGGCGAGCTCGTCGGTCGCGAGCCGTTCGAAGCGCGCGCCGAGCGCGCGGGCGAAGGCCTGCGCCTCCTCGAGCTCGCGCCGCGGCAGCGAGGCCGAGTCGCCGGTCAGGGCCACCGCGCGCGGGCCGAGGGCCTGCACCGCGGCGTGCAGCAACACCCCGGAGTCCACGCCGCCCGAGAAGGCCACGACCACGTCGGGCAGCTCGGCCAGCAGGGCGGCGAGCGTCGCGCGCCGTTCGAGATGGAGGTCCACGCGCCTGAGCCTAACAGCCAGCGGCCAGGAAGGCCGCCTCCGCCGATCAGCGCTGGAAGATCGGCAGGTCGCTGTCGGGGATCGACAGCACGAGGCAGTTCACGGCCGTGGCGTAGACCGAGCCGAAGCGCGAGCCGCGCCAGGAACCGTCGTCCTCCTGGGTGCGCACGAGCCGGTTGCGCTCCTCCTCGAACCAGCGCCGGAAGTGGCTCGTGTCCGAGATTTGCCAGAAGGCCTGGGCCAGATAGAGGCGCTCGTACTCGGGGCAGAAGATCGGGCGGTCGGTCTCCGCGCGCAGCGCGAGGTCGGCCCAGATCGCGTCGACCGTGCCGAGGATCAGGCCGTCGTCGTAGCGCCCGGTCGCGTTGAGGGTCGTGATCGCCGCCGCGGCCAGGGCCGCGCTGGCGCGGCGCGTGTCGCCCAGCGTGTAGCAGAAGAGCCCGTTCGGGGCCTGCAGGCGACGCACGTACTCCTCGGCGCGGCGCACGACCTCGGGATCGACCTGGATGCCGGCGTCGTGCGCGGCGCGCAGGGCCTGCACGTGGCACACCGTGACCGAGCCCTCGTGGGCCGGCACGGCGTAGGGCTCGTACTCCCAGCCGCCTTCCGAGCCCTGGCTCTGCTCGATGCGCTGCACGGCCGCGACCAGCGCGGCGCGGACGCGCTCCTGGCTCGTGCTGCCGTAGATCTCGGCCAGCGCGAGCGTCGCGAAGCCGTGTCCGTGGGTGCGCGAGAGCCCGTCGCCCTGGACCGAGATGTAGCCGCGGCGCGTGGACTCGGGCGAGAGGTCGGTGTGGCGCAGGAGGTACTCGAGCGCGCGCTCGACGACCGCGCCGTGCGGACCGCGGCCCGGGGCGTTGCCGTCGGCCAGGAAGGCCAGCGTGGCGAGCGCGCTGACGCCCAGCGGAGCGTAGTTCTCGCGCTCGACGTCGGTCACGGCGAAGGAACCGTCGCCGGCGCGCTCCTGGGCCGCGGCCAGATAGGCGAGGGCGCGGGCGCGCGCGCGCTGGGCCTCGGGCGTCGTGAACTCGGCGCGCGGCAGCTCGTCCTGCAGGCGCGGCGCGCGCGGAGCGGCCGTGCCCGCGTCGCGTCCGGCCAGCAGGACGGCCAGCGCGGTGGAGACGAGCAGCGCGGACATCAGTTCTCGCCCGGCGCCTCGACGCCCACGCGTGCGCGCAGGTCCTGGAAGAGCTGGGTCACGCGCTCGTGGCGCGCGGCGAGGCGCGTGAGCTCGCGCAGCAGCTCGGGCGGGAACTCGCCCTCGGCGTCGAGCTCGGGGTGCAGCTCGCGCAGGGCCGCCACCGACTCGGCCACGTCGTTCTCCATGCGGCGCAGCAGCTTGAGCTCGGTCGAATCGGGCACGAGCGGTTGCTTCTGATCCTGCTGCTGCTGTTGTTGCTGCTGTTGTTGCTGCTGCTCTTGCTGTTCGTTCTGGCGCCGCGCCTGCTCGGACTTCAGCTCCTCCAGCAACCAGGTCAGGGACTCCTCGACGTCGCGCTGCAGACCCTGCACGCGCGGGCCCGTGTCGTAGTCGCCCTCCTCGGAGAGGTCGGAGGCGATGCGCGTCAGGTCGCTGACGACGTTCGCGAGCAGCCCGGCCGAGACCTTGGAGCCCTCGGCCTCGATCGCGCGCGCGAGCTCCTGCGCGCGCGTCCCGAGCGCGGCCTCCTTGCGCGCGATCGCGGCGAGGCGCAGCTTCTGGGCCCGCGTCACCTTGTCGGAGCCGGCGCGTTCCTGCTCGATCTCGCGCACGGCCGCCATCTCGGCCTGGTGACCCGCGAGCAGCTCGGCGGTCTCCTCGGCGATGCGGAAGAGCTGCTCCTCGTCGCGCAGGCGCTGGTACTGCTCTTCCTCCTGGCGCAGCTCGCTCTTCGCCTGGCGCAGCTCGCGCTCGACCTCGCGTTCGCTCTCCTCGGCGCCGGCGGGATCGCCCTGCTCGAGGGCCTGTTCGGCCGCGCTGGCCTGGTTCTCGGCGCGCGCGAGGTCCGGACGACTGCGCGGCGTTTCACGCTCCTGCAGACGGCGGGCGAGGTCGAGGATCTGGCGGCGCACCTCGGCCTGACGTTGCGCGAGCTCCTCGCCCGCGGCGCGGTCCTCGGGGCGCTCGAGGCGCACGCCCTCGCGCGCGGCGCGCGCGGCCTCGGAGAGCTCCTCGAGGGCGCGGCGCTGCTCGGAGGCCCCCGACGCGCTCTTCGCCTGGGCCAGATCCTCGGACGCCTTCTGCATGGCCGCGGCGGCTTCTTCGAGCGCGCTGCGCGTGGCCGTGCGGGCCTCGGGCGAGAGCGAGCCGCCCGGGTCCTGCCGGGCGAGCTCGCGCGCGGCCTCGGCAGCGGCGGACTGCTCGGCGGAGAGGGCCTGGTTGGCCGCGGCATTGGTCTGGGCCGCCGCGCTGCGGGCGCCGGCCAGGGCTTCCTGGGCTTCCTCGAGGGCCTGCTCGGCCTGCTGCGCGGCCTGGCCCGCGGCCGCCGGCTCACCGTCGCGTGCGGAGCGCGCGGCGCCGCGCATGGCCTCGGCGGCGCGCTCGAGGGCGGCCTGGGCCGAGCGGGCCTCGGCGCCTTCGCCCTGCGGCGTGGACTGGATCCCGCGCGCGAGGCTCTCGCTCTGGCGCGCCTGCTCGCTCTGCGAGCCGGCCAGCGCCTGCCCCAGGAACTCGAGCTCGTCCCGGGCGCGTTCGAGGGCCTCGGCGGCGCGCTCGGTGGAGGGGCTGGCATCGCCCTGGCGTCGGGCCGCGGCGCGCGCTTCGGCCAGGGCCGCGCGCGCGGTCTCGAGCTGCGGGCTCGGCGGAGTCGAGGCCGCGCCCGCGGCCAGGCTCTGCTCGGCCTCCGCGCGGCGCGCCTCGGCCGCTGCTCGGGCCTCGCTCGCCGCGCGTGCCAGGGCTTCGGCCTCGGCGCGCAGGGCGCGGGCGCTCGCGCGCGCCGGGTCGGAACCGGTCGGCGGAGTCGTCACGGCCTCGCGCGCGCGCTCGAGGGCCGCGGCCGCGGCCTCGGCCGCCGGATCGCGCGACACGTTCGCGCCGCGCCGCGCGCTCTCGGCCGCGGCGCGCAGTTCCTCGGCAACCTCGCTGCCGGAACGCGCGCCGTTCTCCAGCGCTTCCGCGCCGCGCTCGAGCCGCGCCTTGGCCTCGCTCAGGCGCGCGGCCTGGCTCTCCGCGCGGCGTGCGGCCTCGAGCGCCGCTTCGGCTGGCTCGAGCGCCTGGGCGGCCTCCGGCTGCCAGGCCTCGAGCACGGCGCGGTCCGTGCGCTGGGCGGCGAGCAGGGCCGCCAGCGAGCGCTCGAGCTGCTCGAGCTCGAGCGTGCCGCTCTCGCGCCCGCTGCGCTCGGTGCGCTCGAGCAGTTCCTTCTGGCGCTGGGCCAGCTGGCCGAGCTGCTCGTCGAGCGCGCGTAGCTCTTCACCGCCCGCCTCGCGGCGCAGCTCGGTGGTGGCCTGGACCAGCTCGGCCTCGCGGTCGGCCAGGCCCTCGATCTCAGCCTGCAGCTTCTGCAGGTTCTCGATCTTCTGCTCGAGGCCCTCGAGGTTCTTCCTGTCGAGCAGGATCGAGACGAGGCGATCGAGATCGTCGACCAGGCGCCGCTGGGCCTCGAGCGACTGGGCCAGCTGCTCTTGCTCGAGGGCCTTGCGCACCTCGCCCATGCGCTCGTCGAGCGTCAGGCCGCCGGCCGCGCCCTCGCGCGCCTGCAGCAGCGCGAGCCCCTCGCGCAGCAGCTCGGCCGTGCGCGTGCGGCCCTCGGCCTCGATGCGCGCCAGCAGCACCTCCATCGTGTCGCGCAGGCGCAGGAGCTGGCGCTCGAGCAGGGCCTGCTCCTCGCGGATCGCGGCCAGGTCGCGCGACTCGCCGGTCTGCGCGCCCGGGAGAGCGAGCAGGGCGAGCAGCGCGAGGCCGATCAGGAACGGTTGGCCGCTCGGGAGCTTCATGGGACCCTCACTTGTTCTCGGTGGCGAACTGCTGGGTGCGGTCGCGCAGCGCCTTCTGGCGGTTCAGGATGTCGCGCGCGAGGGTCAGCACGTTCTGGAAGTTGTCCCACTCGGAAAGCTCGTCGAGCAGGGTCTCGAGCGTGGCCTCGACGCGCTGCGTGTGCGCCAGGGCTTCCTCGAGCGCCGTGCCCGCAGCCGCCGTCGTGTCCGCCTCGCCCGCGCGCCCCAGGGCCTCGATCGCGGCCGCGGCGTGGTCCTCGCTGGCCTGCAGCGCCAGCTCGACCAGGCGCACGAGCGTCGGCGCGAAGCCGCTCGAGGAGAGCCGTCCGGCGGCACATTCGCGCGCGAGTTCGCGCCAGGGGGCGACCGCGAAGCGCTCGTCGAGCTGCGCGGCGAGGCGTGCGTCGAGGAACTCGAGCAGTGCGCCGGCCTTGTCGTCGAGGCGCGCGTAGAGCACGTCCTCGGTCGCGGTGGCGAGCGCGCGCGCGAGGCCCTGGGCATCGTTGAACACGCGCCGCTCGCCGGCCAGCACGGCTGCCAGCGCCAGGTTCTCGCCGGGCACCGCGCCGTCGCCCTCGAGCGCGTCGAACAGCTCGATCAGCCGCGCGCGCTTCTCGCGCTGGGCCTCGGCCAGGCGCAACGTGTCGAGGCGCGCCTGGGCCAGGCGGTCCTGCAGCCGGCGCAGGAGCTCCTCGGGCGTCACGACGCGGATGCGCACGGGGGCCGAGCGTCCCTCGCCGGCGCCCTCGGCGCGGCGGTCGCTGGCCTGGAACTCGAGCTCGAAGCGGGCATCCACGGGCGGGGGCGTGCCCGCCGTGCCGAGCGCGTCGAGCTCGATCCGTCCGGCGCCGACGGCCGCGTCGCGCGTGGCCTTGCCCACGCGCACGCCCTCGCGGCGCAGCTCGAGCTCGGCCTCACGCAGCACCTCGGAGGTGCCGCGCGCGCCTTCGCTGGCGCGCAGCCTCCAGCCGAGTCGCGCCAGGCCGAAGTCGTCCTCGGCGCGCACGCGCAGCGGCAGTGCGCCGCCGGCCACCGTCTCGTACTCGCCACGCGCGGGGGCCAGCACGGTCAGCTCCGGCACGCGGTCCTCGACCACGCGCACGCGATAGAGACCGGGCTCGGGGTTGGTGAGGCCGTTCTCGTCCGCGAGCTCGACGCGGAAACCCAGCGTGCGCTCGGCGCGCCAGCGGAAGGCGAGGCCCGCGCGCGCGGGGGGCTCGGGCTCACCGGCGGGCGTCGGAGCGCTCGGGAACGGCAGGGCTTCGAGGGCGAGCTCACGGTCCTCGGGCAAGAGCCGCACGCGTCCGCCCAGGCCGGGCGGCTCGGTGGCCACGTGGATCACGAGCTCGGAGCCGGCCAGGACCTCGACCTCCTGGGCGAAGGTGAGCGCAGGCGCGAGTCCGGAGTACGCCGGCGGCGTCACCGCGAAGGCCAGCCCGGCCACGTCCGGCGGTTGCAGGACCTGGATCTCCACGCGCGGCAGGCCGTCCTGGTCGTCGCCACCCGTGACGTGGAAGGCGAGATCCTCCTGGCAGCTCTGCAGGAGCGTGCGGTACGTGCGCGCACCGCTGCGCGGCACGACGAGGTCGCTGTCGCCGTCGAAGGCGAGCCGCACCTCTTCGGGCGCGACGTTCTCGGCCGTCACCAGGACGGGCACGTCGGTGCCACGCGCCAGGCGCAGGCGCAAGAGCTCGGGCGTGCGCGTGACGTAGGCCTCGGCGGGGAGACCGGGCAGCTCCAGCACGAGCTGCGTGCGCTGCGGCCAGCGCGTCGAGCCGCCGAACAGGCGCTCGAGGAACGTGCGCGCGTGCAGCGGGTGCCAGACGGCGACCAGGGCCAGCGAGAGGAAGCCACCCAGGCCGAGCAGCAGCCGCGCCCGGGGCGCCTCGGGATCGACGACCGAGTGACTCGACAGCGTGCGCGCGCGCAGCTCGGCCGCACGCACCGTGGCGCTGGCCAGCGCGGGGTCGCCGTCCGGCGCGCGGCGCTGGAACTGCACGGCGCTGCTGAGCACCTCGGCCAGCTCGGGGTGGGCGCGCTCGAACAGCACCGCGAGTCCCGAGCGGTCGGGCAGCGCGCCGAGCGGCTTCAGGAGGTCGCGCCACAGGAACAGGCCCGCGACCACGAACAGCACGAGGCCGTGCAGCAGGCGCACCGCGAGCGGCACGCGCAGGCCCCAGTCGGCCAGGAAGGCGAAGGCGAGCCACAGCGCGACGGCGCCGAGCACCGTGCCGATCCCGTAGGCGTAGACCTGACGCGCCAGGCGCGCGCGCGTCGTGGCGAGCAGGCGCTCGAGCTCCGGCGTGGCGGTCAGCGGAGCGTCTTCGGGGCGGGGACGGGACATCGCGTGGATCAGCGCTGGAAGATGGGCAGGTAGCGGTAGGGGATCTCGAGGATCAGGACCGCCATGGCCGTGCCGAAGGTCGGTCCGGGGCCGATGCGGTTCGGCCAGGAGCCGTCGGCCTGTTGCATCGCGAGCAGCTCGCCGCGCACCTCCTCGAAGTACGGCTCCCAGTAGTTCATCTGGAAGGCCGTGCCGGCGGTGTACATGGCCTGCACGCCGTAGTAGTGCCCGTACCAGAAGAAGTAGTGTCCGCCGTCGCGCCGGCCATAGGTCTGGTTGAAGCCGGTCAGGTTCTTGCGCAGGTAATCGAGTCCGCGGCGGATGGCCTCGTCGGAGTAGATCCCGAGGCCGTGCAGCGCGGTGACGCCCGCAGCGGTCAGCGGGAAGGAGGAGCGCGAGCCGCGGTTGCGCTGGTAGTTGAAGGCGCCGACCTCGTCGACGTAGAAGCTGTGCAGGTTGCGCTGGCCCTCGTCGGTGATGGCCGAGTCGACCACGTAGCGCGCGGCGCGGTCGATGGTCGAGCGCGGCACGCGGATGCCGATGTTGCGGGCGGCGCGCAGGGCGATCGCCTGGCACACGACGATCGACATGTCGCTCTCCGGCGAGAACGGCACGTAGCGCCAGCCGCCCTCCTGGTTCTGCGTCTCGACGATGAAGTCGACGGCCTTCTGCAGCTTGGCGCGCACGTCGTTCCGGTGCGTCATGCCGCAGGCCTCGGCCAGGAACAGGGTCGCGAAGGCATGGCTGTACATGCGCGAGCCGTTCATGGTCACGTAGCCGTCGTCCTGCACGCCGGCCAGCACGTAGTCGAGCGCGCGCGAGAGCACGTCGGCATATTGTCCGCGCTCGGGCGTGTGGCCGCCGGCCAGGAAGGCCGTGCCGGCCAGGGCCGTGACACCCACGTGCCCGCCCTCGGCCGTCGAGCTGTACTCGTTGTTGAGCTTGAAGCCGATCTTGGCGTTCCAGGAACCGTCCGGGTTCTGGTGCGCGGCGAGCCAGGCCAGGCCGCGCTCGACCGCGGCGGCGTGCTCGGGCGTGACCTCGATGGGCGTCGAGTCGTAGGCCTCGCCGATGTCCTGCGCACGGGCCGGCAGGGCGGACAGCAGCGTCGCGAGCAGCGCAAGCGCGGGGAGCTTCATCGCGGGGAGCTTCATCGCGGGGTCTCCAGGATCTCCAGGTTGTTGCGGGCTTGCAGGAAGAGCGCACCGCCGAGGCCGCGCAGGGCCAGACCGCGTCCGGCCGCAGTGCTCGCACCCAGGACGCGCAGATCGAGCTTCCGCCCGCTGCGCCGCTCGAGGAAGACGAGCGTCGTCTCCTCGAGCGCGTTCGCGCCGGCGCGCCGCAGCGGAACCGCCAGCGCAACGGTCGTGTCCGAGAGCGCCGGCAGGGCCAGCTCGCGTCCGTCGTAGAACTCGTTCTGCGCCACCGCGAGCGACCAGGTCCAGGCCGGGCCGTAGGTCAGGTTCAGGGCGCGGAACTCGAGCCCGCGCTTCTCGTCCGAGTAGGAGGCCACGAAGAGCTGCGGCTCGTCGAGCAAGAGGACGTGGCCGGCCGGCAGGCCGACCGGGCGCTCACCGGGACGGAGGGGGACGATGCGCCGCTGGCTGCCGCTCTGCGCGTCGAGGCGATACACGCCGCCACCGGCGGCGGCCGCGCCCAAGCTCGCGCCCAGGGCGATCGCGTAGCTCTGCTCGTCGACGCGCGCGATCGCGTGCAGCTCCTCGCCGTCGGAGAAGTTCAGCGACCACACGCGCCGTCCGCCCTCGAGCTCGAAGGCGGCCACATGGGACGGCTGGCCGGGGGCCGAGGCGAAGACCGGCACGACCAGGCGCTCGGCCTCGAGCCAGGCGTCCTCGGCGAGCTCCGCGGCGGGCGGCGTGCCGGCCGGCAGCGAGAAATCGGCGCGTTCGCGGCCGAGGAAGAGGTCCAGCACGCGCACGCGCGGCGGAGTCGTCTTGCCGCCCGTGAAGAACAGCGCGCGCTCGCCGTCCAGACAGGGGCCGCTCCAGCCGGCTCCTTCCTCGAGCAGCGCGGACCACAGCGGGAGGCCGAGCTCGGCCTCGAAGGCCTGCACCTCACCGCTGCGCGTCATCAGCACGACGATGCCGGCCGAGTGCACCAGGCTGCGGACCGGGGTCGCGAGCGTGCGGCTCCAGCGCTCGAGGCCGCGTCCGTCGAGGGCCACGAGCCGCTCGCGTCCCGCCACCACGAGCACGTCGCCCGCGGAAACGCTGGTGCCCTCGCCGCGTTCGGGCCCGAGCTCGAGCGGATAGGTCCAGGCGGGCCGCGCGGGCGCGTCGGCCGAGAACGCCACCAGGCCTTCGCGCGTTGAGTACACGTGCAGGCGCCCGCCGGAGCCTTCCTCGCCCGCGCCGGGTGCGCGCAGCGCGCCGAGAAAGGTGTGCAGGCCTTCGCGCGGGCGGCCGACGCTTGCCGCCGTGGCCGTGAAGCGCGCGGCCGGTGCGGCCGGCGTCGCCTCGGCCGAGAGGCGCGCCGAGAGCTCGCCGAAGGTCAGGCCCTCGTGCACGGGCAGGGGCGACGGGCGGCCGGGCGAGCGGCGCGCCAGGGCCGAGATCCAGGCCCGCTCGCAGGCCGGATGACCGAGCTCGGCGAGCACGTGTGCGAGTTGCAGGAAGAGCTCCTCCTCACGCGCGCGCGTCACGCGCGTCTGGCCGGCGCTGGCGCGCGTCTCGGCCAGCAGCGCGGCCACGCCCGCGGCGTCGCGCGCGGCCACGGAGCGCTCGAGTCGGCGCACGAGCACCTCCTCGGCGGCGCGCGTGAACGGGAAGCGCGTCTGCACGCGGCGCAGGGCTGCGTCGTCGTCGGCCGCGGCCGCCAGGTCCCGGGCCGCGCGATCCTCGAAGGGCGCGTGGGCGTCGAGTCCACCGGCGAGGCCGAGCACGCGCACGATGCGCTCGCGCGCGACCTCGTCGAGCGTCACGCCGCGCACGAGTTCGAGCTCCGGCTGCTCGGCCAGCAGGGCGTGCAGGTCCTCGAGCGCGCCCGCGAGATCGGCCATGCGCACGCGCTCGCCGGCCCGCTCGAGGCGCACGAAAGCCAGCGTCGGCACCTCGGGCAGCGGGCTGTCGACGGGCAACGGTCGGCCCGCGAGCCAGCCCGCGAGCACGCGGCGCAGGTTGGTCTCGGGCACGGGGCGCGTCGCGTGCTGGACGGCCAGGGCTTCGAGGCGCACGAGGCGCTCGGCCCCGCCCGCGCTCAGGATGTCCTCTTCGAGGAACAGCAGCGCACATTGCTCGGCCTCGTCCAGTCCGAGCTGGCGCGCGCCGGCCAGCAGCTCGAGCGCCGTGCGCTCGCGTCCGGTCGCGGCCAGGGACGACGCCAGGGCCAGCGTGCAGGTCAGTTCCTCGCCGCGCGCGAGGCCGGGATCGGCCGCGCGCAGGGCCGCGAAGCCCTCGGCCGCCTCGCTCAGCACGGCGCGCGCTGCGTCGTGCTCGCCGCGCCCGGCGAGCAGCAAGCCGCGGCGCAGGAACAGCCGCGCGGCGTGGGCCATGCGGGCCGGCTCGCGGCTCTCGCGGGCCGCGACGCGCGCGCGCTCGAGCAGGGTCTGCCAGTCGAAGTAGCCGAAGGCGCCGGTGGAGGAGAGCGTGAAGAGCGCGCCGTCGATCAGCTGGAGGTTGCCGGCTTCGCCCTCGTTCCAGTCGCCGCTGACCGCGTCGAGCCGTTCACCCGTGCGCCGGTCGAAGACCGAGCGTGCGATCGCACTGGGGGCGACGAGCACGTCGCCGCGCAGGACGGCGCGCGGCGAGGTGTCGACCCGTCCGAGCACGCTGGTCCAGCGCGGCGTGAAGCGCGCACTGCTGGCCAGACCACCCGGCTTCTGCAGGGCCGAGAGCTTGCCACCGCCGAGGTAGACGGTGTCCTCGTCGATGCCGACCAGGACGTTGAAGCCTTCCTGACGCGTGTCCGGGTCGAGCGCCTGCAGCTGCTCCTCGGAGTAGGACCACAGCACGCTGCCGTCGTCGAGGCGCAAGGCGAGGAGCTCGCTCGAATCGCTGGGGGTCGCCACCACGAGCTCGCCGACGATGCGCGGCGCCGCGAGGCGCCAGGTCAGCGGACGCGGCGCGGTCTGGTAGTGGCGCGTCTTCGGCAGGGCGATCTGGCGGTAGGTCGATTCCCACAGCAGGCGTCCGGTGAACAGGTCGAGCGCGGCCAGCGTGCCGAGCTCTGTCTGGGCGACGACGCGCGCACCGGCCACGGCGAGGGGCGAGGCGCAGAACTCGAACTGCGCGCGCCCGAACATGTTGCGCTCGCGCTGGCCGCTGATGAGCTGCGTGCTCCACAGCAGCGCGCCCGTGGCGAGGTCGTAGCAGGCCACGTGGTAGTCGATGCGCCCCTGCATGCGGTAGCAGGGCACCAGCACGCGCGCGCCCGCGACCACCGGCGGACCGGCGACCATCATGCGCTGCGCGAAGGAGCCGTCGCCGTTCCAGCGGAAGAGGTCGCCGTCGAACTCGAGCGCGGGCGCGTGGTTCCAGAGCTCGCGGCCGGTGGCGAGGTCGAGCGCGAAGAGGCGTCGCTCGGGGATCGCCTTCATGATCTCGATGCCCTGCCAGTCGCTGCTCTCGTTCTCGCTGAAGGGCAGCTGCAGGGCCGCGACGACGACGCTCGAGCCGGCCGCAGGGGCGGAGACGAGCTGGCCGGAGAGGCCCACGAAGAGCTCCTCCTGGGCGCGCGGTGCGAGGCGGTTCCAGCCGCGCGGCGGGCCGAACTGCCACAGGCGTTCGCCGCTGAAGGCGTCGAGTGCGTAGACGCGCAGCGTGCTCGAGACGAGCAGGCGCTCGTCCGCCAGCAGCGGGAACAGGTTGTTGCGCATCGGCGAACCGCCGCGCGGTCCGAAGGGCGTCAGATCGAGGGCCGTCTTCCAGGGCGCGGCGTCGCGGCGCGGCAGCGCGCCGGCGCGCGCGGACGGCGGAGGCGCTGCGGGCGTCGGGCCCGCGGGCGGCAGCAGGGCGAAGCGCGCGGAGAGCTCGGGCTCGGGTTCACCCAGGCGTCGGGCCAGGGTCAGGGCCTCGCCGTAGCAGAGGCGCGCGGCCTCGTGCTCGCCTGCTTCCAGCTCGAGGTCGCCCAGGGCGATCCAGGCCTGCAGCGCGGCGGGGGCGAGCGGCCAGCGCTGCGGGATCGAGACCAGTGCGCGCCGCTCGGCGCTGCGCCGCGCGAGCTCGAGCGCGGAGGCGGCGCGGTTCGCATGGCGCGAGCGGTACAGGGTCCGCGCCTCGGGCCCGAGGGCGAACAGGCGCGTGAGGGCCCACTCGCTGACGCCGGGATAGCGCGGGAAGGTCGAGTTGCCCGTGCCCGGATCCGGCAGGACCTCGCCCGCGTGCTCGTCGATCAGGCGCTGCAGCACGGCCATCGCCTCGGCCTCGCGGCCGGCGCGCAGGTGCTCCTCGGCCAGGTCGGCGAGCTCGCGCGTCTCGCGCACCATCGGCACGGCGAAGAAGCGCGTGACCGTGTCCTCGTCTTCCGGCAGCTCGAAGTCCTGGGCGCGCGCGGGCAGCGCGAACAGGAGCAGCGTGAGCCAGGCGAGGAGCGGTGCCATCAGACGAGTTCGTTGCGCTTGCGGAGGATCCACTCCGCGCCGAGCAGGAGCAGCGCCAGGATCAGCGTGTGCCAGTCGTCCCAGGCGTCCTCGAGGCGCGAGGAGATCGGCTCGTGGCGTTCCTCTCCGCCCGGGAACTGGGCCGCGAGCTGGCGCGCCTGGTAGAGCTCGAGGGCCACGCCGCCGGTCGTGCTCGAGAGCGCGCGCAGGGCCTCGGGATCGGGGCTGGGATCCTGCACCTCGCGCGAGGGCAGCAGGACCTCGAACTCGGTCGTGCTGAGCCGCTGGGCAGCGCCACCGCTGCGGCCCTCGAGCCAGGCCCGGTACACGCCTGGGCGGTCGACCTCGAGGCTGCCGCGGTAGCTGCCCGGGCGCTCGCGGTCCAGGGCGAGCTCCAGGGTGCGCTCGACGCCGTCGGGGCCGCTCCACTTGACGGTCTGCGCGGGCTCCTCGCTCGGGCGATAGTCCTCGTCCAGCACGCGCGCCTCGAGCTGCACGCGGTCCTCGATGTCGTAGCTCGAGCGCGTGCTCTCGAGGCGGAAGCGCCGGTCGCCCTGCTTCAGCCGTCCCAGGGCGAGCCAGCGGATCGTGTTGCGCCAGAAGGCGTCGAGGTAGCGGTCGCCGTAGCGGTAGCGCCAGCGGTGGGTCGCATCGACCGCCAGGAAAACGGTGCGACCGGCGGGGAAGTACCCCAGCACCATCAGGGGATAGGTCTCACCGGTCTGCACGTTGCGATCGCCGGGGTGGCGCAGGATGACCTGGGCCCCGGGCTTCACCTTCTGGATCGGCTGGTACCAGTAGAAACCCCGTAGCCCATCGCGTTCGTTCTCCCAGAGGGCCCGGTTGAGGGCCGGATCGGCCGCCAGGCGCAGGATCTCGTGGGGTTGCTCGGGATCCGCCAGGCGGGCCCGGAACTCGGTGCGCGTGTCGACCGGTTGGGGCGACAGGTCGATCTGGACGGGCAGGACGTCCTCCAGCAAGGTGCTGGCGAAAGCGCGCGGGTTGTAGGACTCGCCGGCCTGGAACAGGAGTCCGCCGCCGGCCTCGACGAAGGCCCGCAGGGCCGCGAGGAAGTCCTCGCACTTCTTCGGGTCGGGCGAGATCGCGTAGGGATCGACGTCGCCCAAGAGGACCACGTCGTAGTTCTCGAGCAGCGCCTCGCGCGTGGTCGGGACCTCGGTCAAGGGCAAGAGGTCGCGCGAGGACTCCTGCGGGAAGTCGCGCGTGGCCGAGAGCAGGAAGCACTGCACGTCGATGTTGCGGTCGGCGCGCAGCAGCAGGTTCTTGACGAAGCGGTACTCCCAGCGCGGGTAGCCCTCGACGAACAGCACGCGGATGCGCGCGGGCGAGACGTGCACGCTGAACTCGTGCTGGTTGTCGTCCACCAGGCTCTCGCCCTCGAGGGGCGGGATCGAGAGGCGGAAGCGGCGCAGGTTCTCGCCCGTCGAGCCCGAACCGGCCGGGGCGATCAGGACGACGCGCTCGCCGGCCTCGCTCAGGGCGACCTCCTGCTCGGAGAGCACCCGGCGCTCTTCGCCGACGAACTCCTCGAGCAGGACCGTGGTCGTGGCCGCGCTCGCACCGCTGGCGCGCACGCGCACGGTCACGCCGAGCTCGTCGCCCTCGAGCACCTCGCCCGGCACGTCGATCAGCTCGAGCACCGCATCGGCCTCGGCGTGCGTGTCGCCCACCACCAGCGTGTGCACGGGGATCCCGGCCAGGCCCGCGCCGCGCGCGGCCTCCAGCGCGGCGATGCCGCCGTTCGAGCGGCCGTCCGAGACCACCACCACGTCGGTGACGTTGCGTCCGCGCTGCGTGCCCAGCGCTTGATAGAGCGCGTCACCGAGGTGCGTGCCGCTGCCGCGCGCGGACAGCCCGCTCAGCTCGGCCAGCGGGGCGGCGGTCTCGGCGAAGGCGAACAGCTCGGTCTGGTAGCCGCCGCGCTGGAAGAGGGGCAGGAGGCGCCGCTCGGTCACGGCCCGCGCCAGCTCGAGGCGCGAGGCGGTGGTGCTCGAGAGGCCGCTTTCCTCCTCGAGGGCCCGGCGCACCTCGGCCGCGCCGTAGCTGTCGTTGCGGCGCATGCTGGCCGAATCGTCGAGCAGCACGAGCACGCGCGCGGGATGTACCTCTTCGCGGCGCTCGACGCGCACCGGGCGGGCCAGCACCAGTCCGAGCAGGACGAAGGCCGCCAGGCGCAGGACGACCAGCAGCGCGCGCATCGGTCGCGCGATCGGCTCGCGCGCGTAGCCCAGCCAGGCCAGGGCCGCGAAGGCCGGCAGCACCACCAGGACGACGATCCAGGCCGGTGGCAGGTCGAGCAGGCGCAGGCTCCGGGCGGTGCCGGTCGACTGGATCTCCTGCAGCAAGGCGAGGGGGTTCACGTCAGGCGCCTCCCGCGGCCGATCCAGGCGCCCCACAGCGTCTCCAGCACGAGGAAGAGGAGCGCGGCCGCCGCCAGCGGGCGCCACAGCTCGCCGCGCAGGGCCGGATCGTCCTCGCCCGCCGACTCGCTCTCCTGGCCCGCGGCGAAGCGCCAGGTGGGGTGCAGGCCCTCGAGCTCCTCGGGCGTCAGGCGCGCGAGCTCGCCCTCGGCCGGGTCGGGCTGGCAGGCCAGGGCCAGCGTGCCGCTGTTCTCGGTCTCGAGGCGCCACAGGCCGGCGCGCTCGAGCGGCCCCGTCGACGGCAGGCGCCAGAGTCCCGGCGCGACCTCGCGCGCCTCGCCCGAGAGCGGGGTGCGCGAGCCGTCGGGGCGCACCAGCTCGGCCGTGCGCGGGAAGCTCTCGAGCTCGAGCTCGAGCGCGCCGCCCACGGCCACGTCGCGGGCCGGGCGCGCGGCCCGGCCGGCGTGACGCAGGAGCTCGTGCATCAGCGGCACGAGCGTGGCGGGCGCCTCGGGGAAGAGGTTCCAGTCGCCGTCGATCGTGGTCGTCCACAGGTAGACGAAACCGCGCTCGAAGGGGCGCTCGATGAGCAGCGGGCTCTGTCCCTCGTCGTCGAGGCTGGCCAGCACGCGGGCGCTTTCCAGCGGCTCGCTGGCCACGAAGCCGTAGATCGGCAGCTCGGTCAGGAACGGCCGCCAGCGCTCGTCGGCGAAGAAGCGCAGGGCCGGGTGATCGTCCGCGAAGCGCACGGTGCGGAAGTAGTCGTCGTAGCGCTCGGAGCGCAGCACCGCGCGCGTCAGGCGCGCCGGCAGGAGGCCGCTGCCGTCGGGGCGCCACAGGCGCGCGTTGTAGGTGTCGAGCGCGCCGGCGGCGCGGTCGCCCAGGGTGAAGAGCAACGCTCCGCCGCGCGCGACCCAGGTCTCGAGCTCGCTCACGAGCTCGGCCGGCAGGCTGGCCAGGTTGGCGGCCACGATCACGTCGTGGTCTTCCAGCGCGACCTCGCCCGAGGTGAAGGCCGGGGCCGCCACGACCTCGCAGCGGAACGGTGTCGCGCCCGAGCCGGCGCGCGCGGGCGCGTCCTCGGGCGGGGGTTCGAGCACCGCACGCAGGATCCCGAGCTCGTCCAGCAGCACGTCGTCGCGCGGATCGCCGTTGACCAGCAGCACGCGCAGCGGCGGCGGCACGTACACGACCGAGTGGCGCACGTCGTCGAAGGCCAGCCGGTCGCCCTCGAGCTCGGCCGTCAAGACGTGGTATCCGGGCCCGTCGAACTGCGCGCGGAAGACGGCCTCGACGCTCACGCCGGCCGGCAGGTCGAGCTCCTGGCTAGGCAGGCGCACGCCGTCGACGCTCAGCGCCAGGCGCGCCCCGGCGCGGCCCGTGGCGCCGTGGTTGCGCACGCGGACGCCGATCTCGGTGGGCTGATCCGCGCCGAGGATCTCGCCCAGCGGTGCGAGCGCCTCGAGGCCGGTGTTGGGTGGACGCGGCAGGGAGGCGCCGAGGTCCTCGACCCACAGGGTCACGCCCAGGGCTTGCAGACGATCGAGGGCCTCGGCCACGCGCAGCGCGGCGGGCGTCTCGTCCGCGCCGGCCACGCCCGGCGTGGGCGCGAAGGTGCGCCGTTGCAGGTCGGTCAGGAGGCGCAGCTCGAGCGCGCTCTGGCCGCTCGTTCCGGCGTCCTCCTCGGCCAGGCGCACCAGCTCGTCGAGCAACAGGGCGAGGTCGAGCGCTTCGTCGCGCGGCTGACTCAGGGTCGACAGCGCGGCCAGGGCATCGTCCGGCGTGCGCTCGGAGAGCGGATGCACGCTGGCCGCGGCCTCGAGCAGGTGCACGCGATCGCCGCGCGTGCCGTCCAGCTCGGAGAGCAGCGCGCGCGCGCGCTCGAGGAGCGCCTCGTGGACGCTGCCGAACTCGCGGTAACCGGTCGAGGCCGAAGCGTCGATCACGAGCACCAGCGAGCGGCGCTTCTCGGTCAGCGCGGCCAGCGGACTGGCGCCGCCCAGGAACGGGCGCGTCAGGGCCAGCGCCAGGAGCAGCACCGCCAGCGTGCGCAGCAGCAGCAGCAGCCAGTTCTCGAGGCGCACGCGCCGGCGGGTGCGCTGGTAAGCGGCCAGCACGAAGCGCATCGCACCCCATTGCAGCGGGCGATGCCGGCGCCGGTTCAGGAGGTGGATCAGGATCGGCACCGCGCCGAGTGCGAGGCCCCACAGGAGCGCGGGGTGCAGGAAGCCCTGGATGAAACCCACCGCTCAGCCTCCGGCGCGCGCGCGCGCGGCGCGGCGCGCCAGGTAAGTGGAAAGCGCGACGTCGAGCGGCGTGGCCGTCGAGAGCGCGACGAAATCGCACGAGAGCGCGCGCGCGGCGCGCGCCAGGCGCTCGTTGTGGGCGCGCACCTCGGCGCGATAGGCGGTGCGGATCGCGTTGGGGTCGACCAGCAACCGGCCGGCGCTCTCGAGTCCATCGAGGCGCAGCAACCCGGTGTAGTCGAACTCGAGTTCCTGGGGATCGAGCACCTGGAACAGGATTGGCTCGTGGCCGCCGTACAGGAGCCGCCGCACGCCGGCCTCGATGCGCTCGGGCTCGTCGAAGAAGTCCGAGAAGATCGCCACGATCCCGCGCCGCCGCAGGCGTCCGGCGATCCAGTCGAGCACGCCACCCACGCCGGTCGCGCCGGAGGGCTGCGCGCGCTCGAGCAGCGTCACGATCTCGTGCTCCTGCGGCAGGCCGGTGCGCGGCGCGACCTTGGCGCGCACGTCCTGGTCGAAGAGCACCAGGCCGGCCGCGTCACGCTGACGGATGACGAGGTGCGTCAGCGCGGCCGCGCACCAGCGCGCGTAGTCGAGCTTTGTGCGCCCGAGCGAGCCGAAGGCCATCGATTCGCTGGCGTCGACCAGCAGGTGGCAGCCGAAGTTCGTCTCGGCCGCGAACTCCTTCACCACCAGGCGGTCCGAGCGCGCGAAGATCTTCCAGTCGAGCGCCCGGAGCTCGTCGCCCGGTACGTACTGGCGGTGCTGCGCGAACTCGACCGAGCTGCCCTTCTGCGGCGAGCGGTGCTGTCCGGCCATGAAGCCCTCGACCACGGTGCGCGCGACGAGCGCGAGCCCGGAGAGGCGGTCGAGTACCGCCGGGTCGAGCGAGGAGCGGACTTCCACGCGCGGCGTCCGTTACCCGGCCGATTTCACGCCCGGGACGCCGGCACCGACGCCCGCGCCCGGATCGATCTCGGACAGCAGGCGGTCGATGATCTTGTCGCTGGTCATGCCCTCGGCCGCGGCCGAGAAGTTGGTCACGATGCGGTGGCGCAGCACCGGGTGGGCGACGGCCTTGACGTCCTCGAGCGCGACGTGCGTGCGGCCCTGGATCGCGGCGTGGGCCTTGGCACCGAGCACCAGGAACTGGCTGGCGCGCGGCCCGGCGCCCCAGGTGATCCACTCCTTCAGGAACGGCTGCGGCTCGCTGGAGTGCACGCGCGTGCCGCGCGTCAGCGCCAGCGCGTAGTCGAGCACGTGGTCGGCCACCGGGATCGCGCGCACGGCCTCCTGCAGCTCGCGCAGCTCGGTCGCGCCGAGCACCTTGTCCAGGGACGCTTCGCCCATGCCCGTGGTGCGCCGCAGGATCTCGCGTTCCTCGTCGCGCGACGGGTAGGGGATCTTGACCATGAACATGAAGCGGTCGAGCTGCGCCTCGGGCAGCGGATAGGTGCCCTCCTGCTCGATCGGGTTCTGGGTCGCCAGCACGAAGAACGGGTCGGGCAGCGGATGGCGCACGCCGCCGATCGTGACCTGCCGTTCCATCATGGCCTCGAGCAGCGCCGACTGGGTCTTGGGCGGCGTGCGGTTGATCTCGTCGGCCAGCACGACGTTGGCGAAGATCGGGCCCTGGGCGAAGCGGAAGCGGCGCTCGCTCGTCTCGGGGTCGATGTGCAGGAGCTCGGTGCCGGTGATGTCACCCGGCATCAGGTCGGGCGTGAACTGGATGCGGTGGAAGCCGAGGTCGAGCGTGCGCGCCAGGCTCGAGATCAGGAGCGTCTTCGCCAGTCCAGGCACGCCGACCAGCAGGCAGTGGCCGCGCGAGAGGATGCCCAGCAGGAGCAGATCGATCGCCTCGTCCTGGCCCACGATCACGCGGTGCAGCTCCTCCTTCATGCGCCGGTGCGTGTCGCGCAGGCGGGCAAGGACCGGAGCGGAGGCGTCTTCGGAGGTCATGGGAGGCTCTTCGATGGGGAGGGGAAGCACCCGGGAGCACGAGCACGGCGCGGGCCCGAGACGGCACGGATCGGCATGTATACGGACCGGGAGGAGCCGCAACAGGCCCTACCTGTGGAATCGGGCCCCCGGACTGAAAGTTTATCCCGGTCCGTGCATCGGTTCGCGCACGTGGCGCACGGAAGCGCGCGTCAACGCACCTGGAAGCGCCACACGCCGGCCGGCCCGAGCACCAGCACGAGGTCGTCGCGGGCGTGGACATCGCCGCCCGCAGGCAGGTTGCCGAGCGGGGGCAAGGCCTCGGCCTCCAGCAGGTAGAGCTCGCGCGTGCGGTCGAACAGCAGGAGCTCGCGGTCTGTGGCGACCCAGGCGCGTGTGGGGCTGAGCCGGCCGACGCCGCGGAACTCCTCCTCGGGACCGAGGTCGAGGGCCTCCACGCGGTCGCGGCCGGCGCGCCGCGCCGAGAGCGTGCGCTCGCGCCCGCTCGCGCCCGAGACGACCTGCTCGTCGGCCTCACCGCCGTGCAGCAGGCGTGCCTCCGCCAGGGGCACCGGTGGGCGCAGCAGCAGGCCGCCGTCGGGCGCGTCGCTCGCGACCGGCGCGCTGCGCAGCACGTACAGGCGATCGGAGTCCATCGGTTGCCACAGGAGCGCGGCCCCGTCGCGCGTGGCGATCGGCTGGTCGCCGTTCCAGCCGGCCTCGCGCTCCGGCCGGCGGCGGTTCTTGAAGCTCCATGTGAGCTCTCCGTCGAGCGCGTCGACCTGCACGCCGAGGCCGAGGTGCGTGCCGGCGAAGACGCGCGCTTCGGTCCAGGAATCCAGGGCGAGGAGCGGCTGGGCCGCGACGCGCCGCGACACGTCGGCCATGCGGCCGGTGGCGATGCGATCGGCGCCGCGCGCCAGGAAGCGCAGCCAGACCAGCGCTCCGTCGTGGCGCCGGAAGGCGGCCAGCCAGGCCTCGGTCGGCGTGCCCAGGGTGCGCAGCTGGACGACCACGAGGTCTCCGCTCGCCACCGGTCCCGGCTGGAACTCGAAGGGCAGGAGCGCGAGGAGTTCCTCGTCCTCGACGCGCGTGCCGGCCTGCACGAGCTCGGCCCCGACCCAGGCCCAGCGCAGGCTCGCCGCGGCCCGGCTCTGGCCGAGGTCGAGTCCGAGGCCGAGGTCGCGCGTGGGCTCGGCCAGCGTCAGGGCCACGAGCGCGTTGGGGTCCTCGGTCAGGGCCCGCCCGCACACCAGCACGACGCCCTCGGCCTCGGCCAGCGGCAGGAGCGGCCAGCCGGGCGGCTCGCGCGGGGCCTCGGCTCCGACGTCGACCAGCGCGCCTTCGAGCAGGTCGAGCGGCTGCACGCGCGCGTAGGGCGCGAGGGCGCGGCCGTCACCGGGCCCGAAGCACAGGAGCTCGCTCGCGGTCTGCACGACGAAGCGCCCCTGCCCGAGCCAGGCCGCGCCCGGGCGCGGGCGGCGCTTGAGCGTGCGCGCGTTCGCGCGGCCGGCTTCCTCGAAGCGGAAGTGCCCCCTGGGGACCATCCCCGTGGCGTTCGTCCAGGCCTGAGCGGGCGCGGCCTCGGGCGCGGGCTGCGCGGCCAGGCGGCGCTGCGCAGCGGGCGCGACCGTCGCTCCGCCGGAGAGTTCGTCCTCGAGGGCGGCGCGCTCGTACCAGGCCCGGGCTTCGGCCGCGCGTCCCGCCTCCAGCGCGAGGTCGCCGAGCTCGAGCGCGGCGCTGGCCGCCGGGGGCGTTGCCGGATGGAGCCGCAGGGTGCGGGCCAGGGCCTCGGCGCGGGCAGCGAGGCCTGCGGCGCGGCGCGCTTCCTCGAGGGCCGCGCGTGCGGCCGGCGCGACGCGCGCCACGTAGCGCGCGCGCTCGCCCGGCGCGAGAGCCACCAGCCGCCGGCGCACGGCCGCGACCAGGCCTTCGGCCGTGCGCGCCTCGCCGTCCGCCGCGGCCGCGAGCCACAGGCGCGCGCCGGCGGGCGAGCCGTCGAGGGCCGCGCGCCAGCCGTCGAAGGCGAGGTCGAGCTGGCGCTCCTGCTCGGCCGCGGCTCCGGCCGCGCGCGCCCGGGCGAGGGCCCGGTCCCCGGCCTCGAGCGCGCTCCGTTCGGGGCCCGCCAGGGTCGTCACGAAGACGTCGTTGTCGAGCGCTCCCTCGGCGCCGGGCGCTTCGCGCGTGTGGCGCTCGTCACGCTCGGGGAGCTCCTGCACCACGGGCCCGGCCCACAGCGCGACGAAGAGCGCCGCGCCGAGGCTCACGGCTGCGAGCCGGTGCGCGCCCGCTCGAGGGTGAGCGGCTCGCCCCCCGGCACCGCGAGGCTCTTGCGCACGCGTTCGCGGTAGATCGGGTCCTGCAGCATGCGCGCCTCCTCGGTCAGCTCGCGCTCCTCGGTGCGCAGGGCCTCGGCCCGCGCACGCACCTCGGCCTCGGCCCGATCGAGGCGCGCTTCCTCGCGGCCGGCCGGCAGCCAGCCCAGCACGAACAGCTGCCCGAGGAAGAGCAACGTGAGCGTCAGCGGGGTCCAGTGCAGGACCTCCTGCGCCGTGCGCAGGACCCGGGCGCGCAGCGGCTCGTTCGCCGCCGCCGTCGCACTCGCTTGCCCCCCCGGGCTGCTCATGCGCGCAATCCGGCCGAGCCGTAGCGGGCCGCCGCGCCGAGTTCTTCCTCGATGCGCAGCAGGCGGTTGTACTTCGCGACGCGGTCCGAGCGGCACGGCGCGCCGGTCTTGATCTGCCCCGCGTTGGTGGCGACCGCGAGGTCGGCGATGGTCGTGTCCTCGGTCTCGCCCGAGCGGTGCGAGATCACCGCGCGGTAGCCGTGGCGGTGTGCGAGCGCGATCGCGTCGAGCGTCTCGGTCAAGGTCCCGATCTGGTTGACCTTGATGAGGATCGCGTTTCCGACGCCCTTCTGGATGCCCTGCGCGAGGCGCTCGACGTTGGTCACGAAGAGGTCGTCGCCCACGAGCTGCACGGACGCGCCGAGCTTCTGCGTGAGCATCTTCCAGCCGTCCCAGTCGTCCTGGTCGAGGCCGTCCTCGATGCTGAAGATCGGGTGGCGCTCGCACCAGCCGGCGTAGAGCGAAACGAGCTCTTGCGCGGCGAGCTTCTTGCCGTCCACGTGGTAGCGCCCGTCGTGCAGGAACTCGGCCGAGGCCGCGTCGATCGCGATCTTCACGTCTCGCCCGGGCGCGAGCCCGGTCTTCTCGACGGCCGACAGAATCAGCTCGATCGCCTCGCCGTTCGAGGCGAGGTTCGGCGCGAAGCCGCCCTCGTCACCGACCGCGGTCGAGAGTCCGCGCGCCTTGCACACGCTCTTCAGCGCGTGGAACACCTCGGTGCCCATGCGCAGCCCTTCCGAGAAGCGAGTCGCGCCGAAGGGCATCACCATGAACTCCTGCAGGTCGACGTTGTTGTCGGCGTGCTTGCCGCCGTTCAGGATGTTCATCATCGGCACCGGCAGCGTGTTGGCCGCCGCGCCGCCGAGGTAGCGGTAGAGCGGCAGGCCGCACTCCTCGGCCGCGGCCTTGGCGCAGGCCAGCGAGACGCCCAGCATCGCGTTCGCGCCGAGGCGCGACTTGTTGCGCGTGCCGTCGAGCTCGAGCATCGCGTGGTCGAGCGCGGCCTGGTCGAGGGCCTCGCGGTCCTCGAGGTGGCGCGCGAGCTCGGTGTTGACGCTCTCGACCGCCTTGAGCACGCCCTTGCCGCCGTAGCGCCCCTCGCCGTCGCGCAGCTCGTGGGCCTCGTGGTGGCCGGTCGAGGCGCCCGAGGGCACGGCCGCGCGTCCGAAGGCGCCGCTTTCGAGCAGCACGTCGACCTCGATGGTGGGATTCCCGCGCGAGTCCAGGATCTCGCGCCCGCGGATGGAGGCGATCAGGCTCATGCCCCGAGCGTATCGACGCGCGCGGGGCGAATCGAGGGGGCCCTTTCCACGCCGGCGCGTCGGGCGGTAGCCTCTCGGGTGAATGCCCTCGCGCCGGGCCCAGCTCCTGCCGAACCTGATCACGCTGGCGAACGCCTTCTGCGGCGTGCTGGCGCTCTCGAAGGCCATCGACGCCCTGACGCTCTCGGTCGGTGCGCCCCACGTCTTCTACGAGAAGATGGAGGCCGCCTGCTTCCTGGTCTTTCTCGGGATGGTCTTCGACGCCTTCGACGGGGCGGTCGCGCGCATGACCGGGGGCGGGTCGGAGTTCGGAGCCCAGCTCGACTCCTTCTCGGACGCGCTGACCTTCGGGGTCGTGCCGGCCATGCTGGCCAAGGTGCTGATCGAGCACGAGCAGCTGGGCGGCAACCCGCGTCTGCACTTCCTGGCCTCGGCCAGCTTCGCCCTTATGGCCATCCTGCGCCTCGTGCGCTACAACCTCGAGCCGGACCCGCCGCCGCCGGCCGAGGGGGAGAAGGTCGTGAAGGGCTTCCAGGGGTTGCCCTCGCCGGCCGCGGCCGCGGTGGTGTGCTCGACGATCTGGTTCTATCTGATCTTGCGCCGACCCGAGCTCGAGACCGAGGAAGGCACGCCGACCTGGCTGCACCGCATGCTGGCCTTCATGCACGAGCTCGACTGGACGCCGTTCCTCGATCGCGTGCCGATGTTGCTCGTCGGCATGCTGCCGGTGGTCGGGCTCCTGATGGTCTCGAACCTGCGCTACGTGCACGCGGTTCACTACCTGTCGAGCAAGGGCGGGCAGTTCCTGACGCTCGTGCTGCTGGTCTTCGCGCTGATCCTGTTCTACGTCGCGCCCGTGCCGATCCTGTTCCTTTCGGCCGTGACCTTCGCGTTCTCGGGCCTCGTGACGGGCACCCTGGACCGCGTGCGGGCGCGGGCCGCGCGCCGCGTGGCATGAGCGCGCGGGTGTTCGTGGCCCTGGGCTCGAACCTGGGGGACAGGCGCGCGCACCTCGCGGCGGCGGTCGCGTCGCTCGGAGCCACGGAAGGGGTCGAGGTGTGGGCTGTCTCGGGCTGGCACGAGACGCGCGCGGTGGGCGGTCCGGCAGGGCAACCGGATTTCCTGAACGGAGTGCTCGAACTCCGCACGGAGCTCTCGCCGGAGGACCTCCTGTGGCTACTGCAGCGCATCGAGACGCGCGCCGGCCGCGACCGGCGCAACGAGGTGCGTCACGGGCCGCGCACGCTCGACCTCGATCTCGTGCTGTTCGGCGACGAGCGCCGCGCCGGGCCCGAGCTCGTGCTGCCGCACCCCGGACTCGAGGAGCGGACCTTCGTGCTGGCGCCCCTGGCCGAGCTCGCACCCGAGCTCGTGCTGCCCGGCGCGGGCGTATCGGTCGCCGCGCGTCTCGCGGCCCTGACGCAGGGAGCGCCGCGGTGAGCCTCGCACGCTGCCCGGATCCGGCCGCCGCCGCGCGCTGGTGCGAGGCGCGCCGCGCGCGCGGCGAGGCGCTCGGCTTCGTGCCCACCATGGGGGCCCTGCACGAGGGGCACCTGACGCTGGTCGAGCGCGCGCGGCGCGAGTGCGACGCGGTGGTCGTGAGCGTCTTCGTGAATCCGCTGCAGTTCAACGATCCGCGCGACTTCGAGCGCTACCCGCGCGACCTCGAGGCCGACGCGCGGCTGCTGGAGGGCGCGGGCGCGCAGCTGCTCTTCAGCGGGACGCTGGCGCAGTTCTTCCCCGAGGTCGCGCCCGGCGCCAGCGTGCCGCTGCGCACACCCGGTCCTTCCGCGCAGGGCCTGGAGGGCGAGTTCCGCCCGGGGCACTTCGCCGGCGTGGCCACGATCTGCGCGCGGCTGTTCGAGTGCGTGCGGCCCGCGCGTGCCTACTTCGGCGCCAAGGACTTCCAGCAGTGTCGCGTGGTCGGCGAGCTGGCGGCCGAGCTCGGCTTTCCCGAGATCGTCGTGTGCACGACCTCGCGCGATCCGGACGGCCTGGCGCGCTCCTCGCGCAACCAGCTGCTCACGGCCGAGGACCGGCGCGAGGCGCTGACGCTCTCGCGCGCGCTGTTCGCGGCGCGCGCGGCCTTCCGCGCGGGCGAGCGCCGGGCGGCCGCGCTCGAGGCCGTCCTGGCGCACGCGCTCGCGCAGGGGCGCGTGGAGGTCGAGTACGCCGTGGTGCGCGACCCGACGCGTCTGGCCGAAGCACCCGTGGCTGCGCTCACCGCGGCCCGGGCCTTGATCGCCGCGCGCGTCGGCCGCGTGCGCCTGATCGACAACCTCGACCTCGCCCGGGAGGACGGAGCGTGAGCCCGCGGCGCGTGGTCGTGCGCGCCCCGGCCAAGCTCAACCTGACGCTCGCGGTGGGGGCGAAGCGTGCCGACGGCTACCACGAGGTCGACAGCGTGCTGCTCGCCCTGACCCTGGTCGACCGCCTGACGGCCTGCCTGCGCGCGGAGCCCGGAGTCGACCTCCGGGTCAGCGGTCCGGCCGCGGCCGGGGTGCCTGCCGACGGGACCAACCTGGTGGTGCGCGCGGCCGAGGGCGTGCTGGCGGCCGCCGGGGCCGGAGTCGGCCTCGCGCTCGAGCTCGAGAAGCACGTCCCGGCCGGCGGGGGCCTGGGGGGCGGCTCGGCCGACGCCGCGGCGGCCGTGCTGGCCGGGGTGCGCCTGCTCGGGCTCGAGCCGGACGAGCCGCGCTGGCTCGCGCTCCTGGCGACGCTCGGCAGCGATTGCCCGTTCTTCCTGGCGGCGCGGCACACCGGCCTGGCGCGCTGCCGCGGGCGCGGCGAACAGGTCGAGCCCTGGAGCGGCGTCCGCTTGCCCGGCTGGTGGGTGCTCGTCACGCCGAGCTTCGGCTGCGCCACGGCGCGCGTCTACCAGGCCTACCGCGCGCGCCCCGCGCCCGCACCGACCCTCAGCCCTGCGGCCCTGGCGGGGGCCACGTGCGCGACCCTCGAGGCCGCGCTGCGGAACGATCTCCTGCCCGCCGCCCGCGCCTCGCACCCCGAGCTGGAGGCCTTCGAGACGTGGCTGACGGGCACCTGGCCGGGACGCTTCCACCTCTCCGGAAGTGGATCTTCCTGGTTCGCATTGTGCGCGACGCGCTCCGCGGCGGAGGCCCTGGCAGCGGCCCTGCGCGCGGATGCGGAACGCCGTGATTGCGCCCTTCGCGGCCCGTGGGTGTGCCGCGCCGCGGGCCACGGCGTGCAGCTCGAGTCTTAGAAATTGCAAATTGTGGAGAGGTTGTGGGCTTGCAAGCCGCCGCGGGACCTTGCCTCTTGATGCATCCCCCCGCCATCAGGGCACTTGCGGCTCTCATGAACATCACCGAGGTACGCGTCAAACTGCTCGAGAACCAGCCCGACAAGCTGCGTGGATTCGCCAGCATCACGATCGATGACTTTCTCGTCATCCGGGACCTGAAGATCATCGAGGGCGGCAACGGGCTCTTCATCGCCATGCCCAGCCGCAAGCTGTGCGACCGCTGCACGAGCTGTGGGGGCAAGAACCACCTGCGGGCGCGCTTCTGCAACGACTGCGGGCGGCGTCTGCGCAACGACCGGGGCCTGCCGGACGAGCGCGGCCGGACGCGCCTCTACGCCGACATCTCGCACCCGATCCACCAGAAGGCGCGCGACTTCGTCGAGGCGCGCGTCCTGGAGGCCTTCAAGCACGAGGTCGAGCGCTCGAAGCAGGAGGGCTACGTGGCCCACTCCTTCGAGGACCTCGACTACGAGTCCTACGAGAACGGGCACCACGCCCACGCGGCTCCGGCCGAGTAGGGCAGCGTGGCGCAACGCCGGCCGGTCGCGGTGCTGGGCTGCGGGGCGGTGGGCCGGGCCTTCGCCCTGGCCCTGGGGGGTGCGGGAGAGCGCCTGCTCCTCTGGTCGCGGACGGCCGCCCATGCGCGCAGCCTGGCCCGCGAGGTCGGTCCTGCGGCGCGGGCCGTCGGGCGGCCCGCGCAGGCCCTCGAGGGGGCGGCGGTGGCGCTCCTGTGTCTGCCCGAGGGGCAGCAGAGCGGGTTCCTGGCCCGCCATGCGGTCGGTGCGGGAGCCGAGCTCCTGACGGTCAGTGGCGCGACCCCGCTCCAGCCCCTTGCGCGGGCGGCGGGGCGACCGGTCGGGCGCCTGCACCCGCTGGTGCCGGTGCTTCGGGAGGCCGATGCGGAGAGCCTCCGCGGCATGCCCTTCGGACTCGAGGGCGTCGGTGCGGCGCGCCGGGAGGCCCGGCGCCTGTGCCGCGCGCTCGCGGGTCTGGAACTCGCGCTCAGCGCCGGCCAGTCCGCGCGCTACCACGCGGGCGCGGCCCTGCTCGGCGGTGGGTTGATCGCCCTCCTCGAGCTGGCCGAGCGCGCCATGACTCCCGCCGTGCGCGATGCGCAGGCTCGCCGGCGCGCGCTCGCGCTCTTCGCGGCCCGCAACCTGGCCCAGTTCGCGGCCCACGGCGCGGCCGAGGCCCTGACCGGACCGATCGCGCGCGGGTCCGAAGAGACCGTGCGCGCGCACCTCGCGGCCCTGGCCACCGTGCCCGGTGCGGACGAGGCCTACCGCGCGCTCGGGCGGACGATGGTGGCGCTTGCGCGGCGTCGCTCCGGGGCGAAACGGACCGAGCTCGCGCGCATCCTGCGCGCGCTCGCGGAGTGAGCCGCGGATAGGATCGCCCCGTGGCCATCGTCGTCTCGCACCTCGACTCCGACTTCGACGCGCTGTGCGCGCGCGCCCTGCGTCAGGCGAAGTTCGCCGACCTCGTCGAGCTGCGCCTCGACCGCATCGGCCATCCGGGCAAGGCGCGCCTGGCCGAGTTCGTGCGCGCGGTGAAGAAGCCCGTGATCGTCGCCTGCCACGGGACGAACGGCTTCGGCACGACCGACCGCGGCGTGGACGAGCTCTGCACGCTGCTCGCCGACGCGGCCGTGGCGGGTGCGCGCTTCGTCGACGTCGACTGGACCCTCGCGCTCGAGCTCGGCGAGGTCAAGGCGCCCTGCCACCGCATCGTCTCGCGCCACGAGCTGGACGGGACGCCGCCCGATCTCGCCGCGCTGCATGCGGAGGTGCAGGAGGTGCTCGGCGAGGGCGACGTGACGAAGCTCGTCACGCACGCGCAGACGAGCGAGGACGGGCTGCGCCTGCTGGCCTGGCTCGCGACCACGAAGGGCGTCGTCTCGTTCTGCTCGGGCGCCGCGGGCAGCTTCACGCGCCTGCTCGCGCCGATCTTCGGCTCGCCCTTCACGTACTGCGCCAGCGCGGCCCTGCCGGGCGAGCCGCCGGCCGAGGCGACCGCGCCCGGCCAGTGGCGCGTGAACGACTACCTGGCGGCGCTGCCGCCGGGCGGGATCAGCCAGGAGACGGCGGTCTTCGGCGTGGTCGGCCGGCCGGTGGGGCACTCGCTCTCGCCGCGCGTGCACGGCCTCGCGCTGAAGGCGAAGAAGCTCGACGCGGTCTACGTGGCCTTCGAGCCCGCCGACTTCGGGCGCTTCCTCGCGCTGTGCCAGGCGCCGAACTTCCGCGGCTTCTCGGTCACGGCGCCCTTCAAGGAGGACGCCTTCCGCCTGGCGAGCGCGCACGACGAGGCCGCGCGCCGCACGGGCGCGGTGAACACGCTGGTGCGCGACGGCGCCGGCTGGCGCGGCGCGAACACCGACGTTCCGGCCGTGCGCGAGACGCTGGCCGCGGCGCTCGCGCTGCGCGCGCGCGACGGCCTGCACTCGCCCGCCTTCGCCGCGGCGCGCGTGCTCGTGCTCGGCACGGGCGGCGCGGCGCGCGCGGCCCTGCACGCGGCGCGCGCGGCCGGCGCGGCGGTGTGCGTCAGCGGGCGCGACGCCGCGCGCGCGCAGGCGCTGGCGCGCGAGTTCGAGGGCCGCAGCGTGGCCTGGAGCGAGCTCGCGCGCGAGGAGCACGACGTGCTCGTGCACGCGACGCCGGTCGGCACGCTCGAGCCCGCCGCGCTGCCGGTCGCGCCCGAGGTGCTGCGCGCGGGAACGGTCGTGCTCGACGCCGTCTATCGCCCGATCAAGACGGGCCTGCTCGCCGCGGCCCATGCGCGCGGTGCGCTGGCGGTGCCCGGAGCCGAGTGGTTCGTGCGCCAGGCCGCGCTGCAGTTCCAGCTGTTCACGCGCGAGGAGCCCGATGTGGCGCTGCTGCGGCATGCCTTCGAGGGCGCGCTGGCGCCCGCGCGGTCGTGAAAGGCGCGGCGGAGCGGCCGGTCGTCGCCCTGCTCGGTCTGCGCTGTAGCGGCAAGTCGACCCTCGGGCGGGCGCTCGCCGCGCGGCTCGCGCGCCCCTTCGTCGACCTCGACGACGAGCTCCTCGTCCAGGCCCGGCGCGCGGGCTTCCCGGCGGACTCGGCCGGCGCGTTGCTCGCGCAGCACGGCGAGGCGCTCTTCCGCGTGCTCGAGGCCGACGCCCTGCGGCGCGTGCTCGAGCCCGGCCCGCGGATCGTGCTCGCGACCGGCGGGGGCGTGGTCGAGCGCAGCGACAACCGGGCCTGGCTCGCGCGCGCGGCGCACGGCATCCTGCTCGACGTGCCGCTCCCCGTGCTCGTCGCCCGCCGCGCCGCCGATGCGAGTTCCCGGCCCCTGCTCGCCGGCCGCGATCCCGCCACGGAGTACGCCGAGCTGTGGCGCCGGCGCGCGCCGCTCTACCGCGCCCTCGCCGCGGCCGAGCTCGCCTGCGGAGACGCGCCGCCCGAGGCCCTCGTCGAGCGCCTCGTGGCCCTGCTCACGGGGCCCGGAAAAGACCTCCGGAAGCGCGCGGAAACGCCCGATCTCGGTACGTAGGTGAGCATGTCCGTCCACCGTCCCCGCTCGACGCACGCCGGGCTCGCGCTCTGCGCGCTGCTGTCGGGGCTCGTCGCCTGCGCGGGACCGGCGCCCGCGCCGGCGACCGGAACGGCCGAGGTGGCGCGTTCCGGTGAGCCCTTCGAGGTGCGCCTGTGGCGCGCCGGACGGACCGTCTCGCCGGCCCTGCCGGCGGCGCGGCGCGCGGAGCTCAAGGAGGAGCGCCGCCGCGCGCGGGAGCCACTCGCCGGCGGACTCTCGCGTGGTGAGGAAGCGCGCCTCGTGGCCTGGCTGCGTGCGGCGGACACGCCCGACGAGCTGTGGGGCGCCGCCGCCACGGTCGTGGGCGAGCTCGAACGCTATCCGCTCGCGGGCGAGCTCGTGGCCGCACTCGCGCCCTCCGCTCCGCCCGCGCGTGGCGTGGCCGCGCGGGCCGCGCTGCACCGGCTCTACGGTCACTGGTTCGAGCAACCCGCGGAGGTCGAGCCGTACCTCGCGAGCGTGCGTGAGGGGCAAGGCACGCGCCTCCTGCGCGCGAGCGCGGCGAAGGAAGAGGAGCGCTCGCGCGCGCGCCTGTTCGAGGCGCTCGCGCACGATCCGCGCGCGGCCGCGGGCTGGCTCGCCGATCCCGATCCGCGCGTGCGCTCGGGCGCGGCGCGTCTCGTCGCGCGCGAGTTCACGCGTCCCGACGGCGCCGGCGAGGCGCTGCTCGACGAGCTGCTGGCGCGCCTCGAGCGCGAGCACGAACCCGAGGCCTTCCACGAGGAGCTGATGGCGCTGGTCGCACCGCTCGAGCGCGTCACGCCGGCCGCGCCGGCCGCGCGGCGCCTGCGGCTCCTGCTCGTGGCCTTGCTGGGCGCACCGGCCGATGCGCGCGGACCTTCGCTCGCGGTGGGCGTGGCGCGGCTCGCCTGGCGTAGCGAGGGGGAGCGCGACGGAGAGCATCTCCTGACGGTGGCCGGCGCCCTGGGCGCCCGCCTCGAGGAACTCGTCGTGCGCGATCGCCAGCGGGGCGTCGGCGACCCGGACGCGCTCGTGGCCGTGCTGGATGCGCTGCACGAGCTCGGGGCCGAAGCCAACCAGGCCGGGCTCGCGGCCGAGCTGCGGGCCGGGCCGGCGCGCGCGGGCGTGCTGGCGGTGCTGCTCGACCCGGCCCAGGACGAAGCCGTGCGCGCGGTCTCCGCCGCGACC
>Ga0172376_10000413_pt1 | contig 55261 bp, 65 predicted proteins | sample Lak35m_FD_121114 | JGI IMG/M metagenome (GOLD analysis project Ga0172376, IMG submission 121114) | Freshwater microbial communities from Kabuno Bay, South-Kivu, Congo - kab_092012_35m | ecosystem: Environmental > Aquatic > Freshwater > Lake | place: Democratic Republic of the Congo: South-Kivu...
TCAAGAATTCAACATCCTTCATAAGCTGATCGTCCTGGTTGGCAATGACCTTGTGTGCGTTATAAACCTCAATCTGTCGGTGAAAATTCACCAGCTCATCCTTATCCTGTATGCCGGATCCCATGATGCTTTCAATCTTTTCCTTGACACTTGAATATGTAATATCCATTTTACTCTACTAAAAAGAAACCTTTAGATATATTTTTTATTTCAAGAAAAAACTTGGAAATAAAAAAAAAAGTTCATTTATGATACAGAAACTTTTTGTTAAGAAAACCTTCAATCAAGTCCAAGCGATCAAAGATGCTCATTCCTTTTTTTTTATTATCAACCAAAAAGGCATTGAATCCATAGTAAGAAGCGAAACGGATAGTCTCGATTATCGTCAAGAAAAAAAATGTGTGAATGGATGGTATTTTCAAGCTTTGATTTGAGCAACAAATAATTTGTTTTCTTGTGCGCAATGATGTATTCCACATCCTTAAAATTATCAGTATGTGTGATTTTTTTAATCATTTCTTTCCTGTTCTTCATATTCTCCTCTCGTTTATGATCGATCCGTGTAACATCCTCTTCTTCACTAGTGACAAGTGGCACGTGAAGAAAGAATTTCAATAATTCACTGGAACCAGAAACAAGGACTTTCTGTAAAATATAAGACATATTTGCGACAGATAATATAAACAGCTCAACTGGATATGTATTTGTTAGGTGATCCAATTTTCTTGCCAGCTTGTCGCCCCATGCCTTCGTGAGACGATCATTTGTAGTTATCGTAAAATCAAAATCAATTGCTATAAAATATTTTTTAGACCTCATTTATCATACACTCGATTTTTTTTCTTTTTCCCGATAGGTTGAAAAAACCTTACCTGGCTCCAACAAACTCTTGAAACCACGATCCAGGAACCGAACCCGAGCCTCAAACAACTTCAACTGAAAACGCACCTTGGACCCCAAGACGATGCTCTCAAGGCGGATGGCCGCATAAATCAGGCACCTCTTGTTGAGGAGTGTCATGGGGTCGATGCTCTGCTTGGTGTTGTCATCGATGAAAAGGGTGCGTATATGAAGGTTGTCTTCACTCCTGAAGGTATTCAACCTGACATACAACAAGGGGGCATTTTTACCATCTGTATTATCGGCTTTATAATAAAGGGGGTTGAGTCGGTGCAAATCATTCTCATCCAGATTTGGTTTTTCAAATTCCTCTCGGTATCTGAGGATGTAATCCTTCGAAACATTGGTAATGTTTTCAAGAGTATCCACAAATGCCTTTTCTTCGAGGGTGGGCCCATTTTTTCCCCACATCACAAGAGGGATCTGGTAGCCAACCAGGGTCTCGCCATCGTGGATCTGCTGGAGACCAAATGACAGCAATCGGGGTGTGGAAAAAATCAAATCCCCCTTGGTGCCATCCAGGTTGTGGGTCAATAAGCGGATCCTTCTCACATCCGTCTTTCTTTCTGTTGGTTGTAGGATCAGGTTGTCAATATCATAGGTCTTGAAATCGCTGAGTTGGGTGGAGTACATTCTTGTTTTCTTATTGTTCGAATTGCCTTTAAATCAATTTTTGAATAATTATGATGAAAAAATTCAATAGAAAAAGAAATATTGTCAAGAGATAAACATGATTAGTTTGCAAGGATCATTAAAAACATGTAAGCCCAACCAGGGCTGGGCAGAACGCCTCCAATCCAATCGTTTTGAGGATCCAGAAAACATGGTTTGTATCCCGTGGAGTGGAAGAGATAGTGTGGGCCGCGCTGCGTATGTTGATTCGTGGAAAACAAAAACGGCTGGTTGTAATACACCTGCCGATCGTGTCAATGTTGAAAACACACTCCGACCACAATATATGGAAATGGTCACCACAGATGCTTATGGGTTCCGTTCGGACCTATATGATGACAATCGTACCCCGCTCTGTAAGGCGCGCCCTCCATCCGGCCCTCCCTCACAACTGCCACCTGGGATATGCCCTTTTTACCCCTATGATTGGGATGTCCCAGATTTTGCGGGTATTTCTACTTACTCGAGGGTCTCCCAGTTTTTCCAGCACCAGACAAAGTCCTACGAGATGCTGAACGCTTCGGGGTTCGGCTAATACGGCGTTTTTTATAGAAGAACATCATCAAGAATGCGGACCATATCACCAATAGGACCAATAGAATAATAATGGCATACACTGGGAATTCCTTTTTTGATTTTTGTTCCTTTATCCTGTTTTCTTGTTTTTTGAGTATCTTTAGGTAATGTGGATTTTCTTTCAGTATCTCATCGGTTTTTGATTCAGGGATCAACCCACCACACGCGGGATCGCTATAACAACCCAGCAAACCGATGCCTTTATTGACTTCCAGACAAACAGGGTTGAGGGTGTGGGGGGGTAATTGGCAATAAACAGCCGGTTTCGCATCCGACCACGTGCACAATGACGTTGGCGCACACAGGACGTCATTGTGGATGACAAGTGCGCCATATGGAGTGTCTGTGATGGGTTGGATAGGTTCTAACGTGTCTTCAACAGTCATTTCTTTAAATATTTAAAAAAATATTTAATGCGTCAAAATGATTTATTTTATTCTTCTTCTTGTTCAGCAGTTTCTCCATCCAGCGCCTCGATTTGTTCCAAAAGATTTTCTGTTTCTTCCACAACTTCACTTTCCACATTTTCTGTTTCTTCCACAACTTGTTCGACTTTTTGGATATTCCTGCCGATTAATTTGTCGTAATACTTGGCAAAAACCTCCTTGTCTTTACCAACCCGGAGTAATTTAAGGTTGCTTTCAAGGTTCTCCATATCATTATTGATAAGGCGCACAACTTTTCCCATTATTTCTTCATCGGCCATCAAAGCATCAACGTCAATTGGAATCTGTTGTTCTTCATTAACAGATTTTAGGTTTGTTGGAAGATTGGCAGATTTTAAATTTGTTGGGGCGGGTGCTGAAAAATTGTACGTATCCTCATTCAGGGATAGACGGAAGAAGATGGATTCCACAAGTGTCGTGTGCCCATTTTCATCGGGTGTAGTTAGGATGTCGATAAAATGCGCACAATTGTAGACAATCCCGCCAAATTGACTGATATTTTGTCGTGCCGAAAATCCATATTTGGGGATGCCAAAGGTCCTGGTATTGGCCGAATCAATGAGGAGAGATGCCACAGCCATTTCTGTTTCGACAGCGCTCGACTGGTTGAATATGAAATTGGACAAGAGAATTGAAAAACCCTTGGTTGTCAATGCATCAATAAAGGGTATGCTTCTTATACCAGAAGTTACTTTATAAATATTTACGAGAGGACTGCGAAACTCTTTGACTTGGGCTGGTGTAATATCGACTTTTCCTAACTCGTATAAATCATTGTAATACTCAATAATCTCCAAAATAGGGTAGAAAGAATCATAGTAAGATGTGCCACTCCCGTCGTACACATCCACGCGAAAACGATAGCCAGAATAATAGTCCTCTGGAACGGGCAGGTTTGCCATGGCTCGTTTGCACCATTGCATGATTGTGTACAAATACCTATAATATAACTGATTGTCATCAGGTTTTGAAATATATTCCGTCGCCGCAATACGGATCTCTTCAAACAACTCTATCATCTCTTCTGAACTCAAAATATCCTCAATGTAATTCTTTAGATCGATATACCGGATCTTGGTGAGTCCCATCTCCTGAAAGACGAGGAGATTGGCACCACAGGGGTTATTATGGGTGAGGTAAATAGATTGCTGGATGGTCTGTGTGCCCCCTTGCTGCGTGGTGGGGCAAATGCGGAGTGTCTTGAAAACAGGGGAGTCCATTTATTAATTATTTAAATAAATAATTAATCTTAAAATTCTATAAAAAATTTTTCACATTAAATTACATCGAGTTTTCTTCTCCATAAAAAATCTCGTCAATCTCTTCTTCTGTGATGAGACCATTCAGGAGCAATCGGTCCACAAAGACCCTAAAGATGTCCATATTCTGGAAGATGATCTGTTTTGCGTTATTGTGCGCCTGGTGGATATAAGCGTGGATGTCTTCATCGATCCGTTTCTTGTAGTCCTCGCTCAAGAATGGATAAACAATGTGTTTCCCCATCCCAAATTCCATAATCATCCTCCTTGTCAACTGGAATGCCGATTCCAGATCGGCGAGACTCCCGGTGGATCCAGAATACCCATAGATAATCTCCTCGGCTGCCCGGCCTCCCAACAGAACACGGATCTTGTCGTCTAGGTATTCACGCACAAAAATCCCATCATCTTCGTCGTTCCTCTGGAAAACTGTCTGACCTAATGAATTCTTGCTGGAAAGGTTGATACTGACACGCACTGGTTTATCATAATGTTCGCTGACAAGGGCATTCAGGAGGTGCCCTATTTCGTGGATGGCAATCCGTCTCTGGGTGGATTCGGAAATGTTTCGGGTCATCATGGCAGTCCCAAAAACGATCTGTTGCTGTATCTCATCGAGTTTCTGGCGGTTGATGGGGAGTTCATTGTTCCGTATCCCCCACAATGTCGCCTCATTCAGGAGGTTCTCAATCATCGCCCCGCTGAACCCCGATGTCATATGGGCTATTTCATTTTCTTCGACTTCAATTGGTTTCATCCGTTTATGGATCCGGACAATCTCCTCGCGTGTGGGATGATCGGGGTTGGGGATGTGAATAATCTTGTCAAACCTACCAGGGCGGATCACAGCAGGATCCAGGATGTCCAGACGATTGGTGGCTGCCATGATGAGCATGTTCGGGATGTTCTCAAACCCATCCATCAAGACCAGCAATTGGTTTAGGGTAGTGTCCTTTTCACCACCAGAATTCTCCTGACTCCCACTCCGCTTCCTTCCAATCGCGTCAAATTCATCGATAAACAACACCACTGGCTGGTTTTCCGATGCGAACTTGAACAATTCCCGAAGGCGAGCGGAGCCAACACCAATGTACTTCTCATTGAATTCTGACCCAGCACATCGCACAAAATTACACTTGATCTCTCCCGCAAAACATTTTGCCAAAAGTGTCTTGCCATTCCCTGGAGGGCCCTCCAGCAAGATCCCCTTAGGAATACGGACATTGTATTTGCTGTAGTTTCCCGGGTTCAGCATCATATGAGCCACCTGTGAGAGCTCGGTCTTGACAGACCCATACCCACCAATATTGGAAAAATTATAAGATTGGGTTTCTTCCATAACAAATTGTCCCGATTCTGATTGTTTGGGAAAAGATTTTTGGGGAGCACTGGTGTCTGGTTTTTTAAGGAGCAAACGAGGGAAATCCACACCAATCGGGATAATGATCTGGTTTGATGGCTCTGGGATCATCCTCCTATTCTTGCGTTTTGATCTGGCGTGTTTTTCTATACCGTCCAGATACCCGGGAACATTGTTTCTGGCCTTGCTCATCTTTTCAATATTGTTCAAGTAAATATCGCTGACTGAAATTTGTGTATCATTAAAGGGCTGGATCATATACCTCTCCTTTAGGGTCCGTGGCTGGCGGAAAGAAGCAAATGCCAATATCGTCCATGAAATAATCCGCATTTCCTTCCTTCTTCTTTTATTTCTAATGGCGGATTATTTTTTAAGATCATTTTTTAATTGATCCAGCCCAAACCACCGTGGAAGGCGGCAGTATCACAATACCCACTGTATTTCAAATCACAACTCCCGCAGAACTGCTGGCTTGAGCATTTCCCGCATTCAGGAGTGTCGGGAGGACACCCGTCTTTACAGAAACACCTCTGGCCCGGATCGTAGAAATTGGGGCCAAAAAAAGTATTTTGGTATTCACTCTTGATCTGTCCCAAAAGATTGGTGTCATAACCTGGATAACTGATATAAAGCCCCTGGTAATTCTGGGACGGCAACGATGTCATATTTTATTGTTTTAGAGATTTGTTTTTTTCTTGTAAGAAAACAATGATTGTTGCCGCTTTTGATATTGGGGTTAAAAATTTTGCGTTTGCGGTTCTTGATATACACACTAAAGAAGAATGGGGAGATGTCCTCAACATTGACGTCCATGACCTGCGGGAGGGCAATATATACAAGAACCTTATTGCGTATATGAAAACATACGACCATTTCTGGGAAAAGGTTGATGTGGTATTGATCGAACAACAGCTAAACAGGATGAATATACAGGCGACAAAACTGGCTTGTCATTTATACGCATATTTCCTACATAGGCACCCCACAAGACCTATTTTCGAATACCCTTCAATCTACAAGACGAAATACACTGATTTCCCATTACAATCATCGACACACAAACAGAGAAAGGAATATGCGATACAATTGGTGATGGACTATTATAACGAGAATGACCCGGTGGTATTCCAGTGGATTTCTTCATTCAAAAAAAAGGATGATATATCAGATTGTATCCTCATGGCAAACACGTTCGTAAAAAGCCCATTATATAGGGTGTTTTCTGCATCGTTAGTCAGCATCGATGATAAAATTGATTTTGATATGGAGACCCCCCAGAAATTATAGGAACCAGCATCAATACTAACCAACAAAATTGAAATCCATTTTCCACAGACAATCAATCAAGCAATCATGAATTCCGCAATCAACAATGCCCTCCAGCAGTATCTCGATACTTTTATGGATACTGTTGCTGAACGCTTCGAGATCAATCGAGATGAACTCAACAATCTCTGGAAAGAGACACAGAAGAAGAAGTTTGCCAAGAACAAGAAAAACAGCAAGCGCAAGAAGTCATCGGTGCCCTCTGCCTATATTCTTTTCTGCCACGACGAGCGCGCCAAGATCAAGGACAACCACCCTGGGATGACCTTTGCCGAGGTTGCCAAGGAACTTGGGCGTCGCTGGAACAAGGCGTCCGATGACACCAAGGAGCACTACAAGAAGCAGCACGACATCCTCCTCCAGCAGCACCAGAACCAACCCGAGACGATCACCGCAGACGAGGAAGCTTCCGCCACCATTGCAGACGAGGAAGCACCTGACAATACAACCCAAGTTGAAGAGGAAAAGCCCAAGAAACCCAAGAAGCAGAAGGCAATCGAGATCCCCGATGAGATCACCAATGAGCGCGAGCGTGATCTGTGGCCTGAGTTTGCCAAGTTGTCGATTGCCGAACTGCGCACACAATGCGATCACAATAACGTCAAGAAGAGCAAGAATCGTAATGATATGATCCATACACTCATCGTTCATCGTATCGCACTTGAAGATGGCAATACCCAGATTGATAGTGATGAAGAAGATTAAACAATCAATTCCTTTAACGATAAAATAATTTACATTTTATAATAAAAAAAAACATCCCGATACTCTCTTGAGTATCAGGATGACAAAGATACTTACACATTCATTTCCCCACAGATAAACGAACCATGGACACGGAAACGGAAACCATCGCGGATTCCTACGAGAGTGACCCATGCACCGATGATGAAACCGATGCTGAAACCGACCTGGAAGACGAAGACGACATGGACCCCAACGACGAACACTGCCCAGAATGTGGTGGCACTGATATACCAATAATGGACTGGTATAACACCATCATCCGCGGGGTGAGCTGTGTGAGATTATACTGTGTAGAATGCGCCGAAGGACTGATGCTTGAAAAGGCATCTTAAAGTCGATCCGATATGTATAAAAATCTAATTAATTTCTAAAAAAAGTATTTAAAAGGATAAATTTCTTTTTAAATCGATATTTTTTTACATTTTTTACTATAAAATGCCATATTCTTCACAAATTCGAAAGAATGTCCAGTTTGCGGATCAAATAATGGAAGTGGGTCCAAAATCTTTTTATGTGGGCCTTCCTTTTTTGGTGGCATCGCTGGCATGTTTTCTTGTCGCGATATTAACCAAAACATCCAAAAAAGACAGAAAACTCAAAAAATCAGCGCAACAGAAAAAAACAACCCTTTATGTTTTTGGTTCTATTTTTGCGTTGATTGGATTGTTCCTGATGACGCCATTCTTCAAGTATCTATCAATCAGGTATTGATCTAAAATATTGATGCTGTGTAATAAATAATGGAAATCACACTGGAACTGCAATATAAAAGAACATTTATCTCGACGTTATTTATTCTCTCGTGGGCTTTTTTTGTGGGGATAAATGATGTTTTAAAAAATTTCATGTTATTATATTTCATTACGGATTTCTTGATATTTTACAGAATCATACGGGCGGATATGGTCTTCCATCATATCATCTCACTCATGCTCATTTATTTCTTTTGGCAGGATGATTACGATACCAGACAACTGGTGCTGACAGAATCCAGCACGCCATTCCTAATGTTGTTAAACCTTTGTATTTTTAAAAATTTCAACAAGGCACTTTTCATCATGACATTTTTTTACTTTAGGATTTTTAACATGGGTCTTGTTCTGATCAAACGACGACATGATATTAAAAATTTTGAAACATGGTTATTGTTCAAGCTGTTCTTATTGAATTGTTGGTGGGCTGAAATCATACTGCGCAAACACCTTTTTCCATTACTGATCAAATACATTTCGCCTAAAGTAGTGCCTTTTCTCACATCATTCAATAATCACAAACAGAATTCATTGTGGCGCCAATCCAGGAAGCTGTGGGTTTATACGACAGACATGGCTTGTCTTCATGTGCTTTCATTTTATATTAGTATAAAACACAACAAACTAAACAGAGCATTAGTATCATTACCACTCCATGTTGCCGACCTTTTATTCTATAATAAGGTATTCTTGTTCTCATCGATTGGATACGACATTATGCTTGTTTTCATGTGCTATAAACAAGATTTCTTGTGGTTGTTGGGGTGGATCCTGGTCGCGCTTTTCAATCACAAAAAAACCTTTGGTTATGGAACAACACAACCGATCCTTTGTTTCTTGGTTTATAACCTTCTTCGGGTCAGCACCGCACCAAATGGATCGCACAGATGAGCTTGGTTTGGTTCCATGTTTTCGAGGTAATGGAGGACTTGATCCAGTTTGTTCAAGGGCAGCCATTCGCTCTTTCCATAGATTCGGTCCTGTTTCCATTTTCTCTTGATTTGTTGTTCTGTTTTCTTTGTTTGATGTGGAAACCATGCCACTAGTTCCATATCATCCATCGATACTTTATCCTTTATTTCATTAGGACACACACACGAATAAAACCCACGATGTGATATGCGACAAAATGCGTTTTTGCCGCTGTAATGACCCACCTTGATGTAAGGAGCATGGAAACTGCGAAAAACATAAACACCCATTTTATGTTTTTCATAAAGAATGTTTAGATAATTTTATGTTCTTTATTATTAAATGATACACTCTGACGTTGTCATTGTGGGGTGTGGTCTGTCAGGGGCGGTCCTGGCAGAAAGGTTCGCATCCATTCTTGGCAGGAAGGTGCTGGTGATTGAAAAAAGAAACCATATTGCCGGAAATTGTTATGATTATACAGAAGATGGGATCCTTGTGAATAAATATGGGGCACATTTATTCCACACCAACGATAAAGGGGTTTGGGATTACATCCAGGATTTCTCGGAATGGGTCAGATGGGACCATCGGGTCGTGGGTTGTGTGGATGGAAAACTTGTTCCAATTCCTGTTAATATCAATACTGTAAACGCATTGTGCGGAGAAAATATCAAAACACAAGAAGAAATGCGACAATGGTTGTCCCAAGTCCAGATTATCCCAGAAAAAATGGAAAATGGGGAACAGATGGCCCTGTCGCGCGTGGGCGAGGAATTGCACAACAAGATCTTTCGACCCTACACATGGAAACAATGGAACAAATACCCCAAACAGCTGGACCCGTCAGTGCTGGCACGCATCCCGGTTCGGGATGATTTTGATGACCGGTATTTTAATGACAGATTTCAGGCGTTGCCCAAACACGGGTACACCAGATTTATAGGAAATATGCTTTCTCACCCCAATATCCAGATTATGCTTGATACTGATTTTTTTAGCATACAGAAGGATATTGAATATAACTTGTTGGTGTTTACAGGCCCTATTGACATGTACTTTAAGGACAAGGGGCTGGAACCATTGGAATACCGCTCGATTGATTTCCAGATGGAAAAGATTGAAAACACTTCATATTATCAGCCCAATTCGGTCGTCAATTACCCAGAAAAAAATGTTCCTTTTACAAGGATCGTGGAATATAAGCATTTCCTCCATCAAAAATCCCCCCACACAATCATTGTCCGTGAATTCCCATCTGACGAGGGGGAGCCCTATTATCCGGTCCCTAATGAGAAAAACAGACAATTATACGAAAAATACAAGAAGCTAGCAACCATGGAACAAAATGTGTATTTTATTGGGAGACTGGCAAATTACAAGTATTTCAATATGGATGCTGCGATAAGGAATTCCCTTGATTTCTTTGAACAAAATTTTAAATAATCTTGTTTAAAAAAAAAGAATGAAACCAAACATTTATTATTTTATTCTCCTTATTGTAGCGTGTGTTATTTTAATATTGTTTTTCATGCTATGTATTGGACAACGAGAAAACCTATTGATCAATAAGAATATTCCTTCCTACCATATTGTCGTGGCCAGATACAAAGAAGACATTTCATGGTTTTTCCATATGGATCTTGGAAAGCTTTATGTTTACGACAAATCGGGAGACGAACACACTCCATTCATCCGTTTAGAGAACAAGGGGCGGGAAGGAACGACTTTCTTGGGGCATATTATCGAATACTATAACAATTTGCCAGATTACATTGTCCTCGTCCAGGGAAATCCATTCGCCCATATGAACCCAGAAATCAAGCCAAGTAATTTTCAAGAGAACCTTGACAAACTGGTTGAAAAGAAACCAGAAAAAACACAACCCCTCTTTTGTGATTATTTGGAGGAATCCGTATCATTCCACCAGGGGCTCATGATGAACAAGTATTATGATTTGATGTTTGAGGGCAAACATGGGAAAATAATAAAGTATGCCACTGGGAATCAGTATATTGTCCCCCGTAAAATGATCCTGAAAAGGCCAAAACATTTCTACCAGAAACTCTGGAATATGGCAATCAAAGGAGATCATTATAGTCATAATAATATACATATTGTCCATGATTCAGAAAATAAATTCGATCCCACTGAGATTATCGGGTGGAGTTTGGAGCGCATTTTCCCTACCATCGTGAGTGATGTGCCAATAAAAAAGAGTTTTTTGGAAAAGAAATGATTTTGAAAAAAATAAAAGCAGATGGAAGATGATATGGAATGTGAGATTTGTCTGCAGACAGAGACCGATTTTTATATTGTTTGTGAATACAAACACTCGTTCTGCTGGTATTGTTCTGAACGACTTGCGGGGACATGCCCCAAGTGTCGCCAGCCATTGTCCCAGCCACAACAGGACCATTTGCGCAATCACCTTATCCAGCGTTTTTTATACGAGTTTTATACGAACCTGAAACAAGACCCACAACAGGACGTGGATGCCCTTGATTGTGATGGTAAATGGTATCGTGCCAAGATTATCAGCCACAACAAAAAATTTTTCAGGATCCATTATTACGGGTGGGGGGACAACTGGGACGAATGGATCTTTTGTGGATCTGGAAGGATCATGCCAGCCAACACCCACACCGAAGATTGGGTGGCAGACATCACAATTGGAAAGGCCGTCGAGTTCTTATTGACAACAAACAATATGCGACGATGGCATGCCGGAACTGTGGCAAAAATTCTTCCTTTTGAAAAAAAAATCATGGTTGTTTCTACATTAACTCGAAAAAACTTCAAGATCAATATGGATATGGACCACCTGACACCCATGGGGACACACACACCACTCACATAAACGATTTAGAAAGAAAAAAACAATATAACAAATATATTGTTTTTAGATATGGATGTGAATACATTGATGAAGAAAACATTGTATCCTCATCAAATCAACGCGATCCAGATGATGGAAAACAGGGAGCAGTTAAAAAAGATTGTCCATTCCACTTATTGTATCGACCTGAATATAAGCATCTATTCGGACATGACTGGGTATGGTAAAACCATTTCCATGATTGGATTGATCCTAAGGGACAATATGGAATGGGACACCCAAGAAGAATACATCCAGTCATTCATTTCGGGTGTTTATGGGAACGGGTGTATCGTGAAAAGAAGTTTGATGTCATTCAAGAGGATCGCCACGAACCTCATTGTCGCTGGGACTTCCATTATCAAACAATGGACGGATGAACTGGAGGAAACAACCCTGCGGTTTTGTGTCATTACAAACAAGAAGAAATTGGAACAAATGGACCCGTGTGAATACGATGTTGTCCTATGCAGCCCATCCTTTTACAATTTCCTCCAGGAACGCTTTCCAAGCTATGCGTGGAAACGTTTTATCTATGACGAACCCACACACACCAAGATTACTTCAATGCGACAGGTCATCGCTGGGTTTATATGGTTCATCACCGCCACCCCCGAGCTTTTGCTGCAGCAGCATCGCTATTCCCATAACTTCCTGAGCAGCATCTTCACTCCCTACATGGATTATAATCTCTACAAGAACCTCATTGTCAAGAATGACGATGAATTTGTAAAAAAGTCCTTTCACCTGCCACCCTTGTTCCACCATTACCACAAGTGTTTTCAACCTGTTTTTCATGTTGTCAAGGATCTTATATCAGAGCCCATTATCCAGATGATTAGTGCTGGGAATGTCGAAGGAGCGGTGCGCTGCCTTGGTGGGAATTCCACTTCCAATTTATTTGAATTGATTGAAAAGGACAAGAGGGATTGTATCCAGCAGGCCGAATGGAAGATTGATCGCTTCCAGAGGGTCGGGGACGAGGTGAAACTTTCAAAATGGAAAGAAAGATTGGCCCAGTACAAAAGTGATCTGGAACAACTGAACGAAAGGATCCACTCGATATTGTACGCGTCCCCATGCTCCATTTGTTTGGAAAAAAAACACAAACCAATCCTCTTGACGTGTTGCCAGAACATATTCTGCGGGGAATGTGTGCTGAAGTGGTTCCAGAAAAAAAACAATTGCCCACTTTGCCGAAGGAAAATCACCAACGAACACATTATCTATATTTCTGAAAATGAATTCAAAACAAACAATTCGGGCCTTTTCGGGATTGTTGATATGCCACCCTCTAAAATTGATACAATCCTAAGAATCATAAAGTCCAAACCCGACGGCAAGATGATTATTTTCTCTTCTTTCCAGGAGACATTTGATCTGATCCGGGAGACCATGCGTGATAATGACATTCATTTTGGGGAGATCAAGGGATCGATTGTCTCCAGAGAAAAGATTATCCAGGAATTCAAGGAGAATGACCTCAACGTGCTTTTCATCAATTCTTTAGATTCTGGTGCTGGCATCAACCTCCAGGAGGCAACCGACCTGATACTGTTCCATCCAATCTGCGATTCCATGTTCACCCAGATCCGGGGGCGTGCCTATCGCATTGGGCGGACACTACCCCTCCACATCCATTATTTACAATAAATGGTTTAAAGATTTGGTGGATGGGATTAGAAAAATGAGTGTGGTTGTGGTTTGTTGTAATGAAAAAGATTATCATAGGGCAGAAAAGACACTGGAAGACATTAGGGTAAAGGGAAAATGGGTGGGAGACCTTGTGTGGGTTGCGATTGATTTTGATCCTTCTGTAGAATTCGTTAGGAGGTGGAATATCCGTTTGATTAAGAAACCCGCATATGACATGCTGTGGTTGTGGAAACTACGGAGGAAACGCCCCTTTAGGGACACGGATGGGAGGGAACTCTATAAATTGATCCAGTTTTCAAAGTGGCGTGTGTTTGCGCACGAACTCAAGCTGTATAAATCATTGTTGTATATTGATACGGGGATGCACATCAACCATCCAATCGCTCCTATTTTTACAATCGACCACAAGGATAAATTTGTGGCCCCAGATGATAGGTTCCCATTCGACGATCCATCCAAGGTTTTCAAGAAACAATGGGATTGTGATTCATGGCCCGAAAAATTCCAAGAATTGGAGGATTATTGTCGCGATGAGTTGTTGCCAGACACGCTGGAGAAGAATGGGTATTTCTTGAATTGTATGTGGTTGATGGATACATCGCTGATCAAACCCGATACCCAGCAGGAATTGATGGGGTTCGCCAGAAGATTCCCAATTTCACGCACGAATGAGATGGCTGTGATGAACCTATATTTCTTGAAAAACTGGCAACCATTGCCCGAGAAGGTGGGAGAATTACGGGTTTTTGATTGGACGGAAAGGGGTGAATGTAAAACAGATGATTACATCATGCTCAAATACCCCAAAATCATCAAGTAGTCGCATCAAGAACAAGAAACAATATCGATAAATTTCCACAAACATGGAGCGAGCAATGAAAAAGAGCACTTGTTCGCTGACAAGCAGACATCAACGCAAGCGTGTAAAACAAACCCCCAAATAGCATCAAAAAAATAATATAAATACCATAATAATTACATTTTGGAATGATCCACAATTTATAAAAGACACTCGTCCCCACGACCGACATGTCCAGATTCCTCCTCCACCCCCGAGTGGGCAAACGCCAGTAATTGAGAGATGTCATTGATACCAATAGGGGCATCCACGCGATATGGTAAGTTTTTGTGTAAATGGAAAAAAGTGTTGTCCCCATGCTCAAGAATGAAGTCGATACTATCCATTGGCTGTATTGTGGTTGTAATACAAGACACATTGTAATTTAATAAAAAATTATATTATTATTCTTTAAGATTGATAAAAATGATATTTAACAATAACATTTTCTTAAATAAAAGTAAAAGTTATTTAAGAACCATGGGGGTAAAAGCATTCTACGCATGGTACTCTCGCAAATTTTCAGATTGTTTAGCCAAACAACCGCAGTATCCAATAGATAATTTAGCATTAGACCTCAATGGGCTCTTCCACCCAGTCGCCCAGAAAGTGTACCAATATGGGAATTACGCCCCACCAATGCGTTTCTTGTCAAGGCCAACACGCCCCAAAGCAATGATCCACTTGTTCCGGTCAATAACGGACAAGATCGAATACTGCAGACAAGTATGCCGGCCCAGGAAACGATTGATCCTGTGTGTGGATGGTGTGGCGGGTCTGGGCAAAATGAACCAACAGCGCCAACGGCGCTTCAGGACCGCCAAGTCGATGGAAACAACCGAACAGACCTTCAACCCCAACGCCTTTACTCCTGGCACAAAATTAATGGATCACCTCACCAAATACATTGACTGGTATTTACGGATGATGATTACCTACCATCCCGAATGGAAGGACCTTGAGATTGTTTTCAGCAACGAAAAGGTTCCAGGGGAGGGGGAGCACAAGATTATGAATTATATCAAGAAATATGGGAACCAGACAGAGAGTTATTGTATTTATGGGCTGGATGCGGACCTGATGATGCTGGGGATGGTGTTGCCCGTGAACAAGGTCATTATTGCGCGTGAAGCCGACGAGAATGTCGTCCAATTTGTCGATGTAAGTATGTTCCGGAAAGAGATCCTGAACATCATGAGGTGGCCATCTGGGTCCACAGCCCAGCCCTCCTCCTATTTTATTGAAAAGGATGCTGTCAATGATTTCGTCCTTTTGTGTTTCCTTGTGGGGAATGACTTTTTACCCACCATCCCCTCCCTGACCATCATGGACGGGGGGATAAACATGATGATGGAGATCTATCAAGAACTGGGCAAGAAAAATGGTCACTTGACAAGATTCAGTCGCAACCAGACGATCGATTTCAGGGTCAAGGCATTATCCGAATTCTTGTTGGCAATTGGGGGAAAGGAAAAGGAATTGATTGAAAAGAAGTATAGGGGTGTCCCAAAATTCCACCCAGACCCGCTCATTGTCCAGAATCTCGACCAAGAAAAACGGCTGGACCTGGAACAATTCAAGAAGGACTATTATGAAAAGAATTTTAATGGGAATGTGAATGTGGAGAATCTTGTTTCTACCTACCTGGATGGGATGCACTGGGTCTTGAATTATTATGTCCACTCGATGCCCGACTGGATGTGGTATTTCCCGCATTTGTACGCCCCATTCTTGTCCGATTTTGAGAATGTCATGGTCAGTTATAAATGCCCCCGTTTTGAGACACATTCTCACGTCCCACCATTCCTCCAATTGATGGTGGTATTGCCGAGCAGTTCTGCGGATCTGGTCCCCGATGAATTGGCATCCCTGATGACTTCGAATAAATCCCCACTGGTGTCGTATTATCCACACGACTTTGATGTGGACATGGCGGGCAAGAAACAGGATTGGGAGGGTATTGTCCTGTTGCCCCCCATTTCGATTGATGATTTTATTGAATGCTATAAGAAGGAGATACGGAATGTGCCCCCCAATGTCCTTAAACGGAACATGACTGGAAAGAGCTTTGTTTACAAATACAACAACACGCTTGAAAAACCATTCATTTCTTTTTATGGAAACATTGATAAATGTTCTGTCCAATGCTCCCCGATTGTCCTATAGTGAATTCTTAAACTTTTTTATAGTATCATTATATATAATGTTTAAGAATTATCTTATTTCCTTGATGAATATCGGGTTGGTTTTTTAGAACTATATTTCTTGTTTAATCTACGGAAATATTGGCGGGCATCCACATACGCACCTGAGATTGTATCACCTACACTATCTAATGCGTGTGAAAACCTTTTTTCCAGTTGGTTTGCTGATTTTTTAAGAGATGAATCTTTGTTTCCCCATCTTAAATACCATGGTTTTTGTTTTGAACGGAACATCATGTAAGCAATTAGAGATACTAGGCCGATAATTACAACCAGTAAGAAAATAATTAGTCCTATTGGAATGTGTTCCTGATTATTGTCTTCAGACATTTATTTATTCTTTAAATTATTTATTTTATTCGTGGAAAATCATGACATTTGGAGAATGTCCGAGGTGTTTCTGGATCTTGTTCTGGACATCCAGGATATTCTCCAGACGGAACTGGACCTCTCCCATTTCACACGTCAGCAAATGGATACACAACATGAGACACGTGCAAGCTATATGGATTTTTACCAGTAAATCTGTCGCGTGTTTTTCAATCAGCTTGATCCTGTCCAGTTTGCGATAGAGCATCTGTTTCTTCTGGTTGATTTTTAGGTTCTGGTCAAACGATACTGGGGCGGACTGGACTTCCATGGTGTCGTATTCAGAAGAAAGTTGTTTCCATATCTGGTACATGTTCATTATTAATTTCTTGAGTTCTTCGCATTGTTTCGTTCTCTCGTTGTATTGTTCCAACAGCACCTCAAACCCCGACAAGTGTTTTGTTGGATTTTTTGAAAAATTTTCCCATTCATTCTTGATGATTTCCAGGTTCTCCAGGAAGTTTGAGTGAAACCGGTCATAGATGATCTTGACATTCTGGGAGATGGTGTGTTTATGGTTGTAGAAATAGTCCAGATCGTATTTCTGGAAGATTGCGTGCTGTTCCAGTGTGTCTGGGAAATCAGTCAAGTCCATGACAAGATAGGATCCGTCTGGCTTGACATCCAGTAGGTAATTTGAACCCATGATGACCAGATTGCCCTCCATCTGTTTGCGCTGGAGGACCTTTAACGACCCTTTCAAAAGATTATCATTTTTGATCAGCTGGTCGATTGGTTGTTCGTGCAGGGGTTCCGGTAATTTCTGTTCGTATCTCTCGCTGATATGGAATCGTTTCTGGAAATTCCCTGTTTCAATATACGGGATGTACCCATCCTTCAAATCCACCATGAACAGCACCCCGTCATAAATCGACAAGACCAGAACATATACGAGGTTGTTGTTTGTATTGGTAAAATAATGGACCACCCGGTGCTGGTTCTTTTTTAAAAAGTGTTCCAATTTATCCATTTATCGTTTCAAGACCCCTGTCTTTAGATTGGTTTGATTAGAAAAATTTATTATTTTATAATTTTGAAATAAAAATGTTATTGGTGGAAGAGATGAAACAGATCCGGGAAAACCTGGTGCGGAATGAAAACCGACTGGCACAGCTCCACGCAGACATCTACAAGAGGCGAGAAGAAGCTCGAGAGATCCGTTTATCCATGCCGACCCCAGAATATCTGGACAATGTAAAGATCAATGAAAATACAATTGAAAAAATGTCAAAAAAAAAGAAAAAGACCTTGTGTTCCATACACAAACTACAAGAAAACACGAAAAAGGACCTGGAAAAATATACGAGAGACAATGACTGGTTTTATTTGAAATTTTTGATTGTGTTTATCCTCATTCTTCTTGTGTTTTACCTTTTTCGAATGTTTTCTATACATGGCTGGAATCTGTTTCAAGGTCCATCAAAAGCACATCATTAAATTCTGTTTTCCCCAGTGTGACCCATGTCGATTGATCCACCATGGACGACCTAGAACCATACCCACGGATCGAGCCCATCAGGAAAGGATCGTCCATCATGATCAACCAATTATTTTTTTTATCTGCGAGATAATTGGCCACAATGTGGGCCAACTTGTCTTCCATTTTACAAAACTCGGCATATTCCATAACAGACGCGTAGATGCTGTGTGTAAATCGTAAAAAATGGGATCGTGAGAATATGTGGTGCTGGGGGAAAATGTCATCTCGTGCGTCATATACTGTCCGCAAGGGGACCGTTGTCATGCCCTTTTCCTGGTCAAAATCATTAGAAAAACGGATCAGCTTGCGGTTTTCATAGCACGGATCGGCACCCCCAGAGAATACCTGTTCAAGAAAGAGACGATTGTCCTGGATGGTAGGTGGAGTTTGAATAACAATGTGCTGTTTGATGCCTACACCAGAAAGATTCAATAGAGACCATAAGAAACCGATTCGCATCTTTCTTTTATCAATGAATAATTTTGTTTCGTTGGTAAAATTGATTTTGATGATAAGAAATACAAAATTATACATACTACGGCTGCTGATTGACTGGTTTTGATTTTTGTATTTTCTTTAGGTAGAAATGGACACTAAGATACAAGCATTGATGATTTACTACAAACACTGGGGGAACGAACAAAACAAGATCCGCAAGAAACTGGATGGCGCCCAGAAATTCAAGAAATTATACACTGAACACGAATTCATGCTGAGGATGTCATGCCGGTCGTACTTGAAACGGCACAAACGCCGAACCCTGTATCATATCACCGATATTCTTTTAAGAGGGTGTGGGGGTGGGTTTCAACCGATCGAGATACTGCCTGAATCCAGGGATAGAGTTGCGCTTTCTGTTGATTCAATTATAGCATTGATGTAATATGGAAATATTTATTGTGTATAGAAACTGGGTGGATTCAATACTAGCATTATATTTAATATTGTTAATTATTAATAAAAATATTGTTTATTAATAGATGTATGGACAGGGTTTTGAATTTGCGCCACAAGTTTATTGAAAGTAGCAAGACCACTTTTGAATTTTATACATATATTATAAATGCGTCTCTGATTTCGGCTATTGGGTTGATGACGAATAATAGCGGTGTAGTGATTGCAAGTATGTTGATAAGTCCTATTATGAATTTTGTCCTATCTCTTGCGTTGGGTTTATTGTTCAAAGATTGGGTGCTGATACGGAATGGGAGTAAAGGAATTATAATATCAATGTTTATTTGTGTGCTGACAGGGGTAGGTATTGGTTCGTTTCACTACAATAAATTAGAATTAACAAATGAGATGCTCTTGCGAACTGATGGAAGCAATTTATACTGGAGCTTATTGTTGGCTTTTTTTTCCGGATTGAGTGCCAGTGCTTCTATTATGGAAGAAAACATAAATAATATGGTGGGGGTTGCCATTAGCACAAGCATTCTTCCCCCTCTTGTGAATTTTGGATTGTTGATTCCAAATGTCCATTCGAATGATATTGGGATTTACCAATGTATGAATTCATTTTATCTTGCTGTGGGGAACATTGCGATTATTATCTTTTCATGTCTTTTTTTGATTTTTAGTTATTTGTGTGTCAAAAAAACATGGCTATCTGAAATGATTGTTATTGCGAGGAAGAAAGATCTGGAGAAGGAAAATTCAATTATTTTACCTGTTTCTTCACCATAGTTCTTAAATTTGTTTTGTTATGGTGCACGATTTATTATACAAATATAATAAATCATTTCAAGTATTTACGCTTGTTTGCGTAAATGCAAATGTTTTTCTCCTGGTTGCCATACATCCACGAGAGAGACACCATCGTACATGTCAATTTTGTATGTTTGATTGTTTTCTACAAGGAGGAGACGGCTGCCATGATTGCTGTTGCTGGGTTGATTTCCTTCAGCGAAAGAGTGGGGATCTAACGCTCCCAAAAAATCCGTATCGTTTGTGGCTGTTGCTGCAGCAAACATAATAAGCCCAAACAGACAAATTTTCGAAATCATGCTTCTTATTTTAATCAATATTATTTAATTCTTAAGATTAAAATTCATAAAAAATAGAATTTTTAACAATGTTTGATTTAATAAAAAGATAAATGTATGTGTGTGTTTTATGTATCTGGAATTATACTATAGATCAGGATATTATGGTGGATGTTCTTGGGGTATTCCACACATTAGAAGAAGCTATAAACTTTTCGACATCCTATAAGCATATTCAAAAATCGGATTTATGGATCGATATACTAAGTTTTGAAAACAACCAAAAAAAAATAGTCGGGATTGTAGATAAAAATGGTTTTACACCAGATTTTGAAAAAAAATAAAAGCAAATGCCACATCAACAATCTATTAATATGAAAAATCAGTTTCATATTAATATTTCAATATGAAAAATTTACACTTTACATTGTTTCATATAAAACACTAAAATAATCACCATCACAAACAATATAAATTCCACAATCGACGCCATAATTAGGCATGCTGGTAGTAATGTTGATGGCTTTTTTCTTTTTGGTTTTTCTTCTTCGATAATGATGACCTGATGCATCTCTTTCTACTACAACAAACCATTCTCAACGATTTCATTTTTATCTCCTTAAACCATTTTTATCAGAAGTGCCAATAAAGACCACCTTGTTTATGAACCCATCGTCGCCAATAACGGCTTCTTCATAAAATATTGGACCCAATATATCATGGCGAACCACCGAACCAATAGCACACACCCTGGCGAATTCATGGTTTATCTTGAACCGGACTGGCGTGTCCTTGATCACAGCTTCGATATTGTGTTGCCCAGTCATTTTTGTTGATTTTATTCTTTAGGATTTGAATCCTTAAATAATTATTTATACAGTTCCATAAAATTCCATTTCACTAATATTGTATCCTTTTCCTCCATAATAAACACCATTTGACCATACCACACCAGCACGTGTGACAACCATCCTATATGACGAATACGCAATATTGGATGCCACATCGACGATAGCACGATAAATATCGGGGTTGCTCTGTATCTGCGCATAGTTTGCCGACTTTTTCTCTAAAATAAAATTCCAATTGATTTGATCATTGCTGCCCAAAATAACAAAATCGTAGGGTTGACCCCCAGACCACCACCTATAAATATAGATATTGTATAAAAAGATTTTTACAGGGAAATATACATCCACCCAATCCCCTTTGTATGTTTTTCCGGTGGCATCGGTTGTTGTAATTGAACCAGTATAATAACCCTTGTTGAGATGAGAATAAAAATTATTGACCACATTGATACCACTCCCATTTGACCCATACAGTTTATTGCCATCAAAGAGTTTATAGGTAGAAGCCCATTTTGAATCACCAGAGCTCATTTTAATTCCATATGTTCCATCACCAACACCCATCCCAGATACATTCATCACTTTTGGAGAGAATGTATTTGGTGGGAATTTAATGATTGGTTTGGGTGAGAATGTGGTTGGCGCATAAGTCGTTTCCAAAGGCCTATAGGTTGTGGGTTGTGTCTGCCTTCCATACACATCAAAAGGGTTCATTAGAATATTGATAACAGGAATATTAATCTGGGGATAAGCATTTGATTTTTCACTGATAATCACTTCAATAAATGCCATGGGTTCTCTGTAGATAATAGTGAATACATGATCACCGTCGGCAAGTGCCTTGTTCTCAACCAAAAATACAGTGTTTTCTTTATACAAGGTTTTTCCTTCACCCAGACCAAGGGTCCACATGTTTCCTGGTTCTGAATCCAGTTGGATAAAACATGAATCACAATTGGGGGCTGGTGTGATGCATCTGAGAGCAATATTGTATGTACCAGTTGGCACATTAAACTTGATCTTGATACTGGTGTCATTTTCAGTGGGAGCATCCAGAGCCCATACACTCATTATATTACTGTTCATAATGACCGCAACATCGGATGCCTGGATCAGATTGGGGGTAGTATTGATCGCATTCTGCCATTGAGATAATGAAATATTATTGACGAGTGCCTGGATGGCTGTCAGTTTCTCAGATTTTGTGTAATTACCATATAACAATATAAAAGACACGAATGGGCTGTATCTCCCATCGAGGACATGTGTTCCACATAAATTGGGAATATTCATTTTTATTTTATTTTATATAAAATAAAAAAATTTGTAATTAATCGTTTTATTGTTCCTCCATCCAGCATTTGTAGAGAACGGGGGTTGCCTTTTCGACAAGCTGGCGGACGGCCTTGGCGTATTCCTGGATTTCATGCTGGGCGTGACTGTCCAAACGCAGTTCCAGAAAGTTCATCACGGCCTGGAACGACACCGTCCAGATACATTCTGTATAAGTGCTGAAGGGAAGGATGGACCGGGCCTGTTCTTTTGCCACCCCCTCTTCGCACATTTTATGATAGAATTCGAGCACTCTGTCCATAAGATCGTTATACCCCTTGCTGATTTCAGACGAACAGCCCACCACCCCCTCCGATCCCTGCTTGCTGTTCTTGGACTGTGCCCTCCACACAGAAGGCCTGTAGATGTCGCACAATTCCACATATCGCCCACTGATCTCATTCCAGCCGTGGAGTTGTGAGGATACTGGCGCAAACCATTCACTCCCCACAACGTGCTTGTAGATCTGGCGCATGACAATCTCGGGCGCCTTCAAATGGAAACGGAACATGACGTGGCGGAAGGGGGAAGTGTGCTTGTGCCTGATTAGGTATTTGATCAATTTTAAATCATTGTCGTCCAGTTGTTCTTTTTGTTTGCCAAACGAGACACGGGCCGTGTTGACCACCGTTAGGGCATCCCCAAAAACATCCTGTAGATCCACGAATCCGTGGTCCAGAACAATAACCTTGTTCATTTTCTTTCTTCTTTTGATTTCTTCTTTGTTGTTTCAATTTTTAGATTGGATAAAAATGAATTTATAAACACGAAAAAACACGATAAGAAACAATTTATGGAGGAATTATGTTCTTTGATGTTCCAGAAACAGCAGAATTCCGATCGCCTTGTAAAATTTTTGAAAACAATGACAAAAAGCGAAGAAGAACTGGAATACTTGCTCTATGAGATTGTTGTGGAATACCTATTCACGGACAACCTCCACCAGATTATGGAACAGGTCCAGAAAAAAGAGATTGGTTGGAATCACCCCAATTTCCACCAGATCCGACAGGAATTCCAGGAGGAGGACGACTTTATCCAGAACCCGCCGGCAGTGGAAGAAGGTGTGATGGAGTGCACGAAATGCCACAGCAAACGCACCTTTTCCTTCTCCAAACAGACCCGCAGGAGTGATGAGAGCGCAACAGTATTTATCCGCTGCTCCAATTGTAATTACACCTACAAGATTTAAAAACGTGCCATCTTTTACATAAACAAAAATGGAAGACGGTCCATCCTACAAAGATTTATTTGTTTCGTTACGAAACCACCTAAAAGCCATTGAGCGTGTTTTGGCCGGGTTGGAGCACAAGATGGACATCCTTTCTTCGGAAGCCCTCATGAAACAGGAACTGGAAAACAGCAAAAAGGAGATCCGTGTCCTGAACCACATTATCGATGAAAACGAGTGCGAAATCCTTGCGTTAAAGACAAAACTCAATGCGGCATATATCTAAAGGAATAAATACTATACAGAAAAAAGAACAAATGATGAGATTGATTATGGCTTTGCTGTTGATGACGGTTGTCAATTCTACTGAATTGGGGGTGTCAACATCGGCATACCAGATAGAGGGCGCCTGGGATGTGGATGGGCGCACCCCCAGTGTCTGGGACACGTTTTCTCATACCCCCGGAAAGGTCAAGGATGGGGATACTGGGGATGTTGCGAGCGATCATTACCACCACTGGAAAGAAGACATTAATTATGTGGAATGGCTTGGGTCCAAAGCGTACCGATTTTCGTTCTCGTGGAATCGCATACTGCCCACAGGGAGACCCGACACCATCAACCGAAAGGGTGTGGAATTCTACAACAATATTATTGATTACGCCATTTCCAAGAATATTACACTATTGGCGACAATGTTCCACTGGGACAGCCCTCAATCACTCCAGGATGAGTATGGCGGGTGGCAGAATGACAAGATGATTGATGATATTGTGGCGTATGCGGATGTGTGTTTCCAGTTATTCGGGGATCGTGTAAAATACTGGATCACCCTTAACGAACCCCTGACATATGTCAATCTTGGGTATGGGAATGGCTATCACGCCCCGGGCCTTTCTGTCGCAAATCCATACGAGATTGCCCATCGATCCATTGTCGCACACGCCCATATCTACAAGCTCTACCACGAAAAATATGCGCATACACAAAGAGGCAAGGTCAGCATTGCCCTCAACAGTGATTTCGTCCAGCCCCTCGACCCCAACAGTTTGGAGGATGTCAGGGCGGCACAGAGGGGCTTGCTGTGGAGGATGGGCATGTATGCGGATCCCCTATTTTTTGGGGATTATCCAGCAGAGATGCGGGAAAGGTGTGGGGATCGCCTGCCACGATTCCAAGAGGACGTCAGTGGCACACTTGATTATTTCGGCCTGAACCACTATACGACACTGGAGGCAAGGCCTGCCTTTAACAATGATTATTCATTCTTTTCTGACCCCCAGGTTGCCGAGACCTTCCCACCGACATCCATCCCCACAGTCGCCCCATGGCTTCATGTTTATCCCCAGGGGATCTATGGGATGATTGAATGGCTCCAGAAACGCTATGACATAAACGGAAAGAACCTGGATTTGGTCATTACAGAATCTGGTGTCGCCACTCCACCCGGGCAGATTGAAGATGAAATACGCATTGTTTATCTTGATGGCTACATCCACAAGGCACTCCAGGCCCAAGAAGATTTGGGGATCAATATGACTTATTACTGTGTATGGTCTCTGATAGATAATTTCGAATGGTCGAGTTCGTACACTGAATCTTATGGCTTGATTTCAGTTGATTTTAACAGAGAAGACAGGAAACGAACTCCCAAGAATTCCGCGTATTGGTTGAGAGAACAGACATTTTTCCGTTGAAAATATCATTACTGCTTAAAATTTTTAATTCTAAAAGATAAATGAATATTGATTACAGAATTAAAAAATATATTGGAAACTTGCACAATGATTTTCTTTTGCGCAAAGACGACCTGGAGCTGGATCCTTTTAAAGGGATGGGCATTTATAGTTTTAATAAATATAGGGGGAATCCTTTTCCAGAAATCAATGGAACTTATTATCACGACATGACCCGATACTTGTCGATGCTGCCTCATCTTTACGATTCCGAATTCTTGTTTTTTGTGGGAGACACATATGTCCCATACGAGAACCCCACGATTGTAAAAACGAGGCCGATTTCAGGGTTTGAAAATTGTGTCCTGATGGATCTGGACCACCCCCGTCATTTTAACCCATTGGCAATTGTGGATGAAAAAGACGTGCCCTACAATAAAAAACAAGATATATTGGTGTGGAGGGGTTCGACAACCGGCCCTGGGTTCAATAAAGATCAGCACAATCCACGCCATACTTCTCGCGCCACCTTGGTTTCACGACACGTCAATACAAAAAACAAACACCTTGATATCGGGTTGAATGAACTTACAAACACTGTAAAAAAATACCAGGGAGTTTATTATTCAAAATTCCTGAAACCCCAAATACCACTGCCCCAGATGCTCTCTTATAAATTCCATTTATCAGTGGAAGGGCACGATGTGGCAACCAACCTAAAATGGGTGCTGTATTCGAATTCTGTTCCATTCTGCCCCCCCCTTTATGTCCAGAGCTGGATCCTTGAGGATGAACTTGTCCCATGGACGCACTACATCCCAGTCAAGGGGGATTATTCTGATCTGGACGAAAAAGTGGAATGGGCTTTGAACCATGACAACCAGTGTGAAGAGATCGCCAAAAATGGCCGTGGCTACATGAAACAATTCATGGATACAATTACCGAATCAAGGATCCGCCAGAGTGTGTTTGAAACCTATGCCAAACATGTAAAAATAATTTAAAAATTTAATTATAAAAAGATGCGCAAAAATTTTCCATTCTACCTAGTGATTATTTGTTTCTTGGTATTAACAATCTATTATAACCTGGTAAGAGAGGATTACAGCCAATCCATGACCTTTGATGACATGATTGATTCCTACTTTAAGGGGTTCAATCTGGAGGATGTCCAATGGAAAATCATCAGGGAAGAAGAGTATAATGATCGCATGTCATTCCTGGATATAGGAGTGGATGATGTATTCAGAGGAAAACTATGTTTTACAATAGAAAAATACAAAAACCGAGACGAATTACGCCTTGTCCTTGTTGAAGATATGGACGACAATAACGAATGGAAAAACAAACTACACGAAAAAAACTTTTTATTGATTGACAAAAAATAAAAAGATATTCCTAGGCAACACGAACCCACAATGTGGTTGTGCCGCCCTTTACTTCTGTGCTAAGGTACGTTGTGGTTGTCGCAGGGCTCCACCCTCTACACTCGAATAATTGCGCTGGGTCGAATGTGAATCCGTATGGGTAGGACCCAGGCACATATGATGCTTTCAGTTTGTCCCCAAACAGCTGATCCCCAAAATTCTTATTCTCACCACTATCATTATAAGCAAGAACAAATGCCCCTAATGGAACAGAAATCGTAGATCCCATTTATTCTATAGCACCAAAATATTTAAAATTTTTTATAAACATTCTGGTCTGGTTTGTGTAAAACAAAAATTAAATGATGTAATATAAAAATGCAAAAAGATTTCAGCACAGATCCAGACATCTTTGCCCGCAAGAAATCACAGCAGATTTGGAGGCGCTACCTAACAGAATCCAAGTTGGTTGCCATGTGGATCCTGTCTGCTAATTTCTTCTTTGGCGTATTGCCAGGGATCCTATTTTTTGCGGCCAATGTCCGCTTGTCCCAAGAAGAGGATGAATCATTGCCTAATGTCTTGCCTAATTTCAATAGCGCTGTCAATTGGTTTGGTATCATCTTTGTCCTGTTTCCTATTTTTATTTCTGTATTCCAGATTTTGGTATTCCATCGTCTCATCTCGTTGCGTATGACACGGACATTTTTTGTGGGACAACTGGTGGGTTTTATATTCTACATGTGCGCCTTTTCAAAGAGTTTCCTCAAGAAATTCCACTGGTTCCCCAAAAAATCAACATTTATTGGATTGGCAATCATCCTTATCGTAATAATCATGATTTTTGTCTTCCTCCCGTATTTACTCTTATATTCTGAAGTTGTTTCCTACACTATGAAAAAGAAACAGAGGTCTTTATCCACCGATACAATCCAGAGTTTCCAACAACAACAATACTTTAGCCCACACAAGAGTCCTCGTTCAAAGCGCGTGAAATTTTTCCATAAAGAACCGGACAGAATAAAAACCGATTAAATTTTTTTATACCATAAAATAAATGCGTTTGGAACAAGCCAATCTTCTTCAACAACAAGGAAAAACAATGATCAAGAATCTGGACACAACCCCCAATGTTTCAAGAATCATAAGGGAATTCCATAAAATCCGTTCTTATCGCCTTAAGAACATGGACGCCCTGGATTATGCGCTTTCACAAATGGTAGAACGGGGCGAGGTGTCGGCTTCTGGTGTGGATGACCTGCGGATCACTGTTACCGGATACCATTCGACACCTTACTACAGGACATTCATGGCCATCCTGAACCAAGATAAACGCAAGCAACAAAAACTGGATAAATATGTATTTATAGATGTATTGGCTGATATTGCCGACATGTACCTCCAGACAAGCGTTGAAAAATCAAAGGAAGAATACCTTGAAATGTTTCTATACTTGTTAAGGTATATAGATGGCCTAAAAATAACGTTCCTTTTTTTGGAAATTATTCTGGATTACCCCGATAAAATCATCTTCTTCATCAGGCAACTTGTCAAGAAATTATCCCTGAAAGAACTGGAACTCCTTCTCGAGGAGCTCAACAATCTTGATGTGAGCGAACAAGACATTTACTTCCACAAGATTACACCGCAAATGTTTCATGATACAATGCGGGAACTTGTTGAAGAAGTTGCAAATGAAGCAAGAGCACGGCTCAAGAAACGAAGCCACTCCGTGTCATTCGGGAGATCATCCATACCCTCGAAACGACCACGCCCACAAACCGCAATCCAGACGAAGAAATGGTTTTTATCGGGAAAACAACAGACCCAGCAACTCGATTCCTATTGGAAGCTCTACAAATCTATACCAGCATCATCAAGGAATTCCATCCCAGACATTGTTGGATTTCTTTCTCATCAACCCAACATCAATGTCGCAAGTGCTGACAGGATGCTTGAATTTATGCTGAAAAACAATCTTGTTCTTGTGAACGATATAAAGGATTTGACAAGGTTGATTTCTGGGCTGGATGATCAACCCTTACTCAAGAGCATTGATTTCGTATTGAAAACAAAATTATCACAAGAATTCGTCGTCAATTACAATTTCAACAAAAATGATATGCTTTATAGGGAACTTTCCCCATTGGCAATGTCGGCATTTATGCACATGAAAACAAATTCCCCCAAGGCGCGGAAACAATACAGCGATCTTATCCTCAAATTGTCATCTCCTCCCTATAATAAATTTTTTAAATGGGCGCCACGACAATACCTGATCATTTCATGGTTCCTTTTCCGTATGGCGATCTGGCGTTATTATGATTTGATGCGCGATTTGGCATCTTCTATGAGCGACGAATTATTAAACAGAATTATTCGGGATACTAAATACCTAATGGATTCTTATCATAGTGAATCAAACAGAGACAATAGAAATTATTTAGAATCTAAAAATATTAAATCAGAAGATGTTCCAACATTGTTCAGGAGGATGCTGAGGATCTTTACAACAGAACAAACTAAACGGAAAGCAGCACAGCAAAAAACACAATCCCAACGATCACAATCCCAACAACAACAGCAATCCCGTTAAATATTTAAGAAGAAAAAAAGTAAATGTAAAATAAAAAGATGAATGTTGAGATGGTTGATATTTATTTCTCGATCCCTCGGGATTTATTATCGTCGCTGAACCGTTCTGAAGAATCAAAACGTCTTTTTCATTGTTTCATGGACGATATCCTATTGCGCATCTCCAGTATGCAAAGTTCTAAAAATATCAAGAAAATTATTTTTCACACCCCCAGCATGATCACCAATACCGATTGTGCGATTTGTCTGGAACCGATCAAGTTGTATTCCACCATCAATATCCTCCCGTGTCGTCATGGTTTCCACACAGAATGTATCAAGGACCTCACCAACAGCCACCACTACAACTGCCCAGTTTGCCGTGCGTCGATGTAAAAATTGATTTTGGTGAGACGATCCCCATTAAAATTGAGGGGGTGGTGTCCAATCCAACCCAACCATTTTACCACCACCCCCTCATTCCCTCGTATGAAAGAAATGATGAACTGACATTTTTTTCAATCATGTTTCGTTTATGACCAGATCAAATCAAATACGACCAATGGATTACCAGTATATTCACGAGCACCCTGGCTACTACTACAATTGGATTGCTCCCCTCCAACAATGGGGAATGAAATGGCACCCCATCAGGGACACGTATTGCCCCCCGCAGTTTGACAATTCCCTCCAGTGGTTCCATCTGTCCATCCCTCATGGCATCAACATGATCCCGCTCATTGGTGATGGTTGCATGCACTGTGAGAAGATTGCCAAAGAAATTGGAGCCACCTACATCTACTATCGCCAAGACCTGAACAAGCTTGAAATCTGGGCCCAGGACATTACCGATTCCATCACCAAGATGACCATCTACCTGAACAAGATCAAAGAACAGCGAGCCAAGAATAACAAGATCCTTAAATTACAATAATTATTCATTTTTTTTTTGAACAAGAAATTGTTTCTAAACAAACATTTTGTTTAGAAAATGATTTAAAGATTTTATATCAAATAAACAAAAATGCACTATTCTTCATTTAACGGGGCGTATGCGGCAGAGAATCTGGAGAAAATTGAAAGGGCGTCTTACGATATCCCAACAGACATTGATGAATGGAAACAGATCCTATCAAAAATGCCTGTGATTGTTATTTACATGTGGTCGGAGACATGCCGACCCTGCCTTTTGATCCGCGACAAATTCGAGGCACTGGCCCACCGGTTCCAGAACCAGAATGTATTATTCTTCAAGGACAATATTGACCTGTCCACTTCATTCCACAAGAGGCAGGTGGAAGTGGTGCCCACATTCTTCCTATTGTGCGATGGGCACGAGCTGGACCACCCAGTGTATAAATCAGTGTACAATGGCTGGTCGGAACAGATCAAGGACAGCATCCAGTACCACCTCTCCCAATCAACAAGGTTGGTGGAGAAGAAACAAGAAGCGAAACAACAAAAGAAAACAGAGCCACAATTGTATTGTTATAATAACATTTGCTACATAAAGAAGGATGAAGAATCATCATAAACCAAACATTGAATGAAGAAGAAATACAATTATAATATTTGAAAAAAAATATTATAATAATTCTTAGCACGACAGCTCGTAGTAGAGGCACGTGAATGTGATTGTGGAACCAGCTCCACCAGTGTATGCGGCCTCCGCCGAAATATTAATTGATTGATTCGTGTAGGATGACAATGCCCCTGAATTGCCCACCCATCCAACCGATCCGGTGGCCAGGCGATCGCCCGTCTGCACCAGATCAATAATGGATGTCTTCCATAAAGAGTTCGAAGAACCCATCCTCAATTCAATCCGTTTGGGAACATCTACGGTTGTGTTGAATGTGGAACCAAAGTTTAGGCATGCCGAAAATGTCATGGGTATAATAACTGTGCCGGCGCCAGGTGCCGCAACCAGGGTCTGTGATACGGAATTTAGAGAATTGATTTGACTGTTGGTAAGGGTAAGTGTGGCTGTTTTTAAAACACTAAAAGGGGGGTCGCCAAGAACTCCATAAGTGCTCATTTTCTTTCTTAAAAAAAAGAAAGAAAATAATTAAAATTTTATTCAACTCCCCATTGATTTGAAATTCTTGAGGGCTTCTCCAAAACCTGGGGGGGATGGACCGTTTCCGTGGAGGATGCATGGTGTCGAACCGGTTTCACTCTTGAGGCGTTTTTTCCCCATGGAAAAAGTATAGACATCCCACATACAATGGAAAATGTCCTGATTGTAGTCCAGTTTCATATTGTGTTTATCTCTTTCCTTTACAAAATGTGTGTGGAAACACCTTTGGTCATCGCACGAACTGGTCTTGTCTCCAGTTGGCATATCACAATGGAAATTGTCAGGCATGGACGAAAGCAGATTGACAATGGCTCCCGCATACCCAATATAGGTTCCGCTGTTGATCCAGCGGAAGCGATTGGGGGCAGTGGGGTAAATGTTCTCAATGACGGCCTTGCGGCTGTCCAGTTCGTGATTGGGTGCCAGATTCACCTCTGTGCTCACCACGATATTGGCGTCCATCTTGTAGAATTTTTCCAGAACCTCGGACGCGTCCGCAACAACATATGTATCATAGGCGTCCAGATGCATAAGGACGTCGTTGGGATGCAGCTTCTTGGCAAGTTTCAATGTGTTGCGCAATTTAAAATCATACCCTGTCCACTGCTCACCCACACCCCGCAGATGGACCTTGTATCCTTTCTTGTTGCTGAAGGACGCCAGCAATTGATCGGCCTTGTCGGCTTCCGTGGCAACTATCACAACATGCACCTCAGTTGCCCTCTTTGGTTTGCTCGTTTGGGCAATGGATCTGTAAGCAAAGACAAGAATGACTGCTATAAATACAATAAAACATACAGCATAAAATGCTTTCATTTATTTATTATAAAATTAAATATTTCGTTAAAAAAAATGCCACCTTCAAAAAATTTTTATACAATGTGCGCTCTTCAATACATCGCTCCTTATTTTGTTTTTAGTATATTGTTTATTTTTGGTTTATACATGAGTATAAGAGCACAACTGAACCTTGTAAAAACACAAAGCAGCGTGTTCCGTTCAACAGATCCTATTGATTTTACATCACCACCATCAAACCCAAACTTTAAAAAATATTACTTGCTCTACACCGTCAATGGCATCCAATACAAAAAGTTTTTTGAAGAAAAAATAGATTACCAGGACGGGTCGAGTATCTACATCTATCTAGATAAAGACAATCCAAATATATATTCTGCGAGTGATCATACACTATTTATTTTCTTGTTTTTAGTTTTATCAATTGTATCTTGTTTTGTCTCGCACGAGGCATACAAAAGGTTAAAAGAGGACCCCGAAGCTGTATGTGTCTATAATTTATTGGCAAATCGTTCAGGTGGATCGCGTAATTTTTATTATTAGATCATCATCATTTACGGAGGGCTTCCACGATGTCATCGTCATAATGGAACAATCTTGAAATCTTTTGATGCCCGTCCTTGGTGTAGGACAATCTACCAATCGAATCGTAAGTCCCGTCTGGGTGTGCCAGAACAATAATGACATCCTGGTAATCACCCCCTTCTACACCTTCTCCCCATAGTTTAGAATCAAACAATATATTTTCTTGGGGGGAGATAATAATCAGTTGGTGCTCGAGGTTTGCCATTGCCTGCTGGATCGTGTCGTAAGAGAACATTTCAATCCTATTAAAAATCGTTTCAAGGCAATCACTCACCAACTGGCGCATCTCTTCATTTGGCATTTGAAAATTCTTCTTCTTCTGCCGATAGTCCGCGAGGATCAGGCATTTTTCAATGATTTCTTCGTGGAGCTGTTCCATTGTAGGACTATTCCCGTCAATGTAATTCTGGATGTATGGTATAATTTCAGATGAAATCAGTTTCAAGGGCAACAAGTAAAAAAAAGTTTTCTGGTGCTCGTCATCTCGCCGATCTTCGTGAGATTCCTTTAGTTTTTCAAAAAATCCATCGACCCATTCCCCAGAAGGAGAGATGTCAATATTGGCCCTTGACCTAATCATTTCCTTCTGCGAAGAAGGGGAGGCGTCCCTATACTCTCGAAAGGCAATAAAAACAGCATCCCACAGATCATGACATCCAGTCCTGATCCAATGGTCATCGACGGCTGTTTTCCATTCTTGTTTCTGGCGTGGCTCCAGATTTTCCATAACAATCATCTTTTTCTTTATGGAAAATCTTGTCTTTAACACACTTTATTTTTTGCGTTTCCAGTCCTTCCATTGATCGTTTGATACAATCCAGGCGTACGGGACTTTCTTATCGAATTTGATTTTATTATAAGCTTCTCGAACAATGTCGCCTATTTCTTCTTCTTCCAAAAGAAGATTGAAGGGATTATTCACGAATAGTTGCTCGACATTCTCAAGCTTCTTTAGGGTGTTGGATTTCGTATATTTGTAATAATAAGAGCGCAACGCATACCTCAATGTCAAGAGAACAAAATCATCCATTGGATTCTTGGTGAATTGTCCCTGTTTTTCTTTTTTATAACAATCAATTCTCCTTCCATCCTGGGTTTGTTTGGCACACGACACCTTGACAAGAAGCACCCCAGAATGATCTTCAAGAGTGGCCTTTGGCATGGCCGTCTGGTCAAGGTCAGTTTGTTCAACCAGCACATAAAGGGGTTTTCGGCGTGCCACTTTTGGAACGTCCCATGGGATCAAACCATCCAGATTGGACAACATCTGTTGCTGTGTGGCAAATCCTCGTTTTTTGTTCGCAACATCAACCAGAAGGATACTCGAATAATTCCCATTGATGGCAATTTCCATGATCCGTGTGGGCATCGACTGAGAGATGATGCTGGATTGGACATTTTCGATATTCTGTATTTTCCGTCGCTGGAGCATCCTGTTCTGTTCTTGTGAAATCCGCTTGTCCTGGTGGTGTTGATAAGCAGGTGAAACATAATCAAATATAAATTGTTGTTTCCCGGAATGCTGTTGTTTCTTTTCTTGTAGTTGTTGCGGCTGCTGTTGTTTCCCTAAAAATGTTTGTGGTTTCCTTAAAGATGTTTGTGGTTTCCCTATACCTGTTTGTTGTTCCTGTTCCAGTTGTCCAAGGAATCTTGTCATCCTTTGTTGCCACTGCCTGATTTGTTGTTCGGTTGCTTGATGTCTTAATTGGGATGTTTCTTGTCTTTTGAGTTTCTGTTCCATTCTCTCCCTTAATCGGTTCGTGATTTCATTATATTTTCTTTGTTGTTTAAGATTCAACGATGTCTTCATCATGTCATCAAGGGTTTCCAGATCTGGTTTCAATCTGTCCATATACTTTATAAAGAGCTCCTGTTGATCTTCTAGTGTCAATTGGATTGCCAATAGCACCCTTTTTATGACCATTAAAGCGCAATAGGAAATCAACTGCTTATCAATACTTCCCTTTTTGAAATAAGGGTCTTTTGCCTTATTCATATTGGCCCTCCACATGTTGAGCATTGAAAACATATAATCCTTCATCTCCCCATTCCTCAGCTCTTCGGCCATTACCCGCATTGATTTTTCATACGAATACATTATTGAAAGAACATTATTAATCTCTTTTATTGTCATCTCTCCGCGATTGGTATTCAACAAAAAAAATCTGAATTTTTTTTTGGATTGAAGATTTGTTTGAAAATCATCAATATTCCTTTCGGTTTCTGCCATAATATTTTCGTGTATTATTTTTATCAATATATCCAGAAACTTTTTCAGGTCAGTTTTATAGTAATCGGTTGTTGTTGTTGTTGTTGAAACAGAAAACAACAAACATTTTTTTAATAAATCTTGGAGCATACGAAAGTTTTCAATCACAGACACCCTCAACTTTATTTTTCTTTTTTCTGGCAGTGATCCCTTGTATTTGTCTATTTTTTCTCTTATCGCATAAAGTTCTTTTGTAAGGTCCTTCCTACAATTTGTTTTGATTTCGGTAAAATATTTTTCTTTTACTATTGAAATATATCCTTTGAATGTGATAATATATTCTTCAAATTCTTTTTCTTTGGGTGTGTCTTTATAGACCAAATTCAGATTGTCAATAATATAGTCACAGACCCCATCCAACTCATCTTGGCTCTTGAAGAGTTTTGCTGACATTTTTTATAAAATGGCAATTTATAAAAAATCAAAAAATTAATCAAGACAATTGAATATAATCAATCTCTCCACGATGAAAGGCGATAGAATCCGGGAAAACAGTGGTTTCATCATAAAGAAGGTGTTCTTTCTCACCCCTATTGAAAATATCCTTCCCTTGTGCGATACATTCCTTGATGTGCTCGATGCTCGTCCATTGGGTGTCATCATATTCTTTGTGAGAAAACGACTTGATTTTCCTCTGGATGTCCATAATCTCCATGAAATAACTGAAATGCCACCCCGCACTCCTCAGGATGATATTTGGAGTAAAATTCAAACGCCAGTGTGAGAGCGATGGATTCTTGGCAAGCTGTTCCTTGCTGATGATGTAGGCCCTGTACCAATTATAGGGTTTTTTCCAGTAGAAATTATAATAGAAAAACAGCATTTCCATAAACAGGGGCTGTTGGATCTCGTTTAGCTTTTTGTGCATAATCCCCCTGGCGTCTGGGTGGAAAATATCAATCTTGGGTATCTCATCCACATCCCCCACATTCACAATATAATCCTCATCCCTGTATTTTTCCTGGATGTATTCCATGGCAATATCCCTTTGATGGTGTTCATTGAACCATGCCTGCTTGTATTCTTCTTTAAACCATTTATGATTTTTATAAACATCATGCCATTCATCCGTCATGGCGGGAAACTCGTCAATCACAATCCATTTGATCTTGGATTGGTAGGGCTTCAACAGAGTAGCCCATTTATCCTTATATAGGTAGTCCTTCTTGACACCAGAAAAAGTGTGCCGTGATTCTGTAATGACAAATTCATCCACAACTGGGAACATGAATTCCAACCTCATCTTTACAACCCAATCCCCATTAAAAGGGAAGGTGTCTATAATTTTTACTGTCATTTATCAAAAAAATCCAATTCTTTAAAACATTTTTTTATATTATTAATATAAAAATGGAAGAAGTGCCGTTCTACATGGTATTCGTCTTGTACCTGATTATAAGCAGTAATTTCCTGGCACAATTGTTCTCGTGCCAGCTCCAGAACATCCTAAACAACAGCATGATTGCCAAACATTTTATAGGATACATGACATTGCTGTTTTTTGTGGTCTTGTCGTCTGGGGACAAGCAATCTACATCCGACGCATTACTGTATTCCCTGGTAATCTACATTATTTTCTGGTTCAGCACACGAATGTCGTCAGAATATTTTATAGTGTTCATCATCCTGTCAGCCACATTGTATATTATCCACTTGTACCAGAAAGAGAGTGGGTTCCAAACCTCCAAACGCCTCCAGATTGTCAAGAACATCCTACAACTTTCCATGCTGGTTGTGCTTGTAATGGGGTTCTTTTTCTACTTGGTTGAGAAGAAGATTGAATACAAGAAGAATTTTTCATTCGTGACCTTTATAGTTGGAAAACCAATCTGTAAAAACAAGTCGCCCAAGACAACCAAACTGGACATTTTTAATTTCCTGACTCGAAAACCTGTTTCACCCAAGAAATAAAGTAATTGGGGTTCTTTTTTTTATGTGGATAATCCTTAATATCTATTGTGCGAGTATTCTCGATATTTTGATTTTTTTCACTAATCATGATGAAATGCCGTGGGTACATGTGGATGGTGTTTTCGATAAAAGGGATGTTGTAGAAATTCGAGTAATGCCTGGCCAGTGGGTAAATCTCTTTAACGGGCCCCACCAGGACAATATTCATGTACCCATACACAGCCGAGAGGGTCGATAAGAACACAAACCATCTCATTATACTTTTTTATTCTAGCATGGTTTATTTCTTAAACAATTTTTAAAACTCCTTAAAGAGTGCTCATTGGCGATCCATTGTATCGATGATACAAGTTCGGCAATTGTATCATTCACGTCTTCTTGTCGGTGCTTCATATCCTCATTGTCATCCAGCCATTGATTAATTTTTTCCCCCACAACTTCTATACAAGAAACAGCTTGGCAATAAATCAGGCGACGTGGTTTTTCCTCCATGTATTCCATCCAGTCGTCCGTTGTTTCAACATATACCCCCCCTGTCTCCTTATCCCTTGTCAGCATTATATACCCGTTTGACATTTAAGAAATTGTAATTAATTCTTTAAATAGTTTTCAGGCACACAAATCTAAAGACAAGAAAAAAGGAAAGAAAAATGAAAATAAGAAAGAGGGATTCAACCCTTGTAGATTTTGATAGAGAAAGGATTGTCAATGCGATACGCAAAGCATCCAGATCTGTAGAAAAGGAGGTGGATGTGGAGGGTTTGACCGATCGGGTTCTGGAACATTTTCTGGAAACAGCCGATGAGATGCACATTGAACAGATCCAGGACTATGTGGAACAGGAGCTGATGAATGCTGGGCATTACCAGGTCCTCCGGCATTACATTACCTACAGGAATGAAAAACAGAAACAGAGGGACATGGGGGTCCTAAACCTCAAGAACCTGCCACCCATCGATCCCCCATTTAAGGAGATTGGGTACATCACATACAAACGGACATACGCCAGAGACAATGAGGAATTCAAGGACACCATATTGCGTGTCCTGATTGGATGCCAGAAACAGTTAAGGGTTGGATTCACCAATGAGGAGTTGAAAACAGCATACGAGCATTTTATGAACCTCCGGGGGTCTGTGGCGGGTCGTTTCTTGTGGCAATTAAACACAGAAACCGTCAATAGATTTGGCCTCATGTCCCTCCAGAACTGCGCATTCTGCAAGATAGATTCGATCCGGTCATTCACATTCTTAAAGGACGTTTTGATGCTGGGTGTTGGGTGTGGTGTCAATGTCCAGCGCCACAATGTCGAAAACTTGCCACCAGTCATTGACAAGGACATCCAGGTTGTGCGCAAAGATACAAAGGATGCAGATTTTATTATACCAGACAGCCGTGAAGGATGGGTCAGTTTCCTTGAACGCGTCCTTGAAGCTTATTTTTACAAGGGAAAAGGATTCACATACAGCACAATCTGTATCCGCAGTGCCGGCACCCCCATCATCGGTTTCGGTGGTGTGGCGAGTGGTCCTAATATCCTGTGCGATGGCATAAAGGACATCTGTAAAGTGCTGAGCAAACGCCGTGGCCAAAAACTAAGGCCTATCGACTGTATGGACATTGCGGATATTATTGGGTCGATTGTGGTAGCGGGGAATGTTCGAAGATGCCTCCCGATTGACACAATGGTGCACACGAAATCGGGCATGATCCCAATCCAGAAAGTATGTGTGGGGGATAAGGTCCTCACTTCCTATGGGTCCTACGAAAAGGTGCGTGCTGTGTGCTGCCAGGGAACACAAAAGATAGTAAAGATCATCACAAAAGAAGGAGAGTTCCGCTGCACTCCCAATCACCGAATGGCTGTCTTGACAAAAGACAATTATATCCAATGGAGAAAAACCAAATCCTTACAAAAAGGAGACCGTTTGATAACACCCAGGACTCCAGTGCTGGGGGAGAGGACATTCATGCCCACATACAATATCGCTCTTGATACTGGCTTGTCATGGTTTCTTGGGTATTGCCACCAGAATTTATCAGAGAATTTGTGTTTTAAAGCCAGCAACTACCAGATTGCCGAAAAGATAAGATTGAACCTGTTGCAATTTGAACCCCAATGGAATATCCGTTTTGAAAAAATGGGCGACAATTCTTTTCGAGTGTGTCCTCAAGAAAACAACAATATTCCCATTCTGTATTCCTACCTGAAAAATATCTTTTTATGGGACACTCTACCAGAATTTATATGGAAGGCATACCTAAACAACCGGAAAGCATTCATAGCGGGTGTGCTGGATGGTTCGGCGAGGCACATCACTTCACACTCGAAACAATGGATCTCTTCTTTACAGGTGCTCTGTTATTCGTGTGGGATCGAGATGAAAATGATTGAAAAATCTGGTTGCTATGATATCATTCCATCCACACTCTATTCAAAGAATGCCCTAAAAAACATGAACGAACTTGTGAGCACGGATAAAATAAACATTAAATGCTGGGAAAAATTTTTTTACAAGAAGGAAAAGTTTCTTCACACGGTTCCTGTTCTGAAGCTCGTCCATCAAGAACAAGAAGAAGACACATTTGATATTATGGTGGAGAATGAACACAATTTTTACGCGAATGGCTACTTGACACACAACTCCGCCATCCTGGTCATGGGGGACATGGACGATAAAGAATACCTACAGGCGAAGCGTTGGGACCTTGGGGGAATCCCCAATTACCGGGCCATGTCCAACAACAGTGTCATATGTAATGATATTAAAAAATTACCAGAGGAATTCTGGGAAGGATACAACGGCAATGGAGAACCTTATGGCCTGATCAATCTAAAACTCGCGAAAAACAGGGGGAGATTGAAGGATGGAAACAGGTATCCAGATGTAGTAGAGGGTTTCAACCCGTGCCTGACGGCTGACACATATGTCATGACCACTCTTGGGTCAAGGCAGATAAAGGAATTGATTGGGAAACCCTTCAAGATTGTTATTGAAGGCCATGAGTTTTCTTCCACAAAAAATGGGTTCTGGCACACTGGAAAGCAACCCGTTTTCAAGGTGTCATTGGAACACGGGATCGAGGTCAGAGCAACTGCCAATCATCGTTTCATGACTTTTGATGGGTGGAAATATGTGGATAAGATGTCCTGTATTGAGGATTCACTGTTATTGTCAGTGGGTGGGGATTACAAGTGGGGTGGAAAAGGAACAGAAGACGACGGTTATATCTCGGGGTTTTTAGTTGGCAATAAACTCTATTATTCGTCGCATATTCCAATGGTGTCGGTCTTGTTGCCTAAACATCTGGATCCTTGTGATTTTGGGCCCATCCAGAAAATCCAGGAAATCTATTCCAAATATAAAAATAAAAACAAGAATTTCACCTATATTGGCGAGGACCTTTGCTATAAACAGTACAAAATGTCTTCTTTTCTTTTCCGAGATATTGCCCAGGAATACAAGCTCTTTCGGGATGATGGCAATATCCACGTGTGCGAAGAAGGGTCTTATGAATACACCATTGGGTTCTTGAAAGGTCTCTTTGACGCAGCGGGTATTATTTACAATAATGTGCACGACAATATGAGCATCCGCCTGTGGGAAGAAAACAATCATATCCTGCGTTCTGTCCAGCGGTTGTTGATGGCCATCGGTATTGTTCCTTACATTATGAGCGAGGACCATGTAGAATGTCAAAATCCAAGTGGGTATGAGCTTGTCATCAAGGGTGATGAGAATATGACTCTGTTCAAAGAAAAGCTTGGATTCCTGAACAATGAAAAGAAGATGGTATTTTCACAATACGAACCGGTAAAAATGGTGCGCAAAAATTATTGTTATTCCCGTGTTTTGTCAATTGACTTGTGTGATGAAGAGGATGTGTATGATTGCACAATCGAGAGGTCCCATTGTTTTTCTGCCAATGGGGTCCTTTCCCATAATTGCGCGGAACAGGGGTTGGCTAATTTTGAAACATGCTGTTTATCCGAAATATTTCTACCCAATATTGAAAATTACGAACAGTTGAAATCCGTGGCAACAACACTCTATAGGATCTGCAAACACAGCTTGCTTCTACCATGCCACCACCCAGAAACAGAAAGGATTGTTCATGATAATATGCGGATGGGGGTTGGCATCAGTGGCATCCTCCAGAGCACAAAAGAACAACTGGAATGGCTGGACCCATTGTACGAATACCTGCGTGAATACGACAAACAATACTCGGAAAAACTGGGGGTGCTCACATGTATCAAACTGACAACTGTCAAGCCCAGTGGGACCTTGAGTTTGTTGGGGGGGTGCACACCAGGGATCCATCCTGCCCTTTATCGGTATTATATCCGTCGTATCCGTATTGCGTCATCAAACCCATTGATTGGATTGTGCCGCAAGCATGGTTATCGTGTGGAAGCCCAGAAAAATTTTGACGGCACCCTGGACACAAAAACCATGGTTGTTGAATTTCCGTGTAAATCTTCAAAAAATGCTGTTTTATCGGACGAAATGTCGGCAATCGATCAATTGGAAATGGTCAAGGAGCTCCAGACCCAATGGTCGGATAATTCTATCAGTTGCACCATCTACTACCGAAAAGAAGAACTGGATGAGATAAAGGAATGGCTTCTCAGAAACTATAACGACCACGTCAAGACATGCAGTTTCCTGTTGCGCTACGACCACGGGTTCGTCCAAGCTCCATTCGAACCAATCACGAAAGAACATTATGAGGAACTGGTCAAAAAGGTCAAACCAATCACAGGTGGTATAACAATGCCTACTGATGACACCGACACAGCAGACGAGTGCGTGGGGGGGATGTGCCCAATCAAATAATTTTTGATGTTAAATAATAAACAAACAAAAAGAAAAGAAAATTTTTTTTTATCTTGAAAAGAAAGAAAACAAATGACAACCAGTTCTTCTACGGGAAAACAAATTGTAGGAACAATCATCCTCTTTTCATTTCTAATGGCTTGTGCTCATAGCATGATTAGTGGCAAATCACTCATCGAGTGTTTCATCATGTACCCACTGAGGCTCAAGGTGGATGTGGTGAACCCTGCCACCAAAGGATCGGTTCCTGGTAATAACCAGACTGCGTTCAGCCCCCCTGTAATGACGGTGCCTGGCACTTCTCAGTCACCCCTTTCTCCTCGTTTCAGCAGCACCGGATATGGTGCCAATATCACATACAACCTACCCGAAGTCAAGAACCTTGCCCTGATGCCCACAAATCCTCTCCAGCTGACCCCCCTCCAGTACGCCAAGGTTGTGGAAACCGGTGGGATTGTCGAGAAACCCAGCACTCGTGATGTGCGTGAAGGATTCACCACCACAACCAAAGGTCCTTTTGGCGCAAAGAGCTCCAGGCCCCCCAAGCGCAAGGGTGATTCCGCAGCCCAGTATGCCGCCCTCCAGCGTTCCCAGCAGGAATTCGGGGAGGACAATTCCGCTGCCCTGCCCGTCCAGAGCTTGACCAGTTCTTCGGGTGGTGAGGAAGTCCCCATGGTGATGGACCGTTTCATTGTCGCCACCATGAAGTCCCGCTTGTATGGCCAGGGTGACCCCATTCGTGGTGATCTGGCCATTGTCCCTGTGCTCCCCAACGCGGACCCCAATTCGGGCACATGGTTCCGCCCCTCTGTCAACCCTGCCCTGGACCTCAACGCAGGCAGTCTCAGTGTTATTGCTGGTGCCTTCAACTAAACCGGACGCGCCCTCGCCCAGCTCCAGCTGCAGGCCAACGCCGGAACATACAACACCTTCCAGGGCACTTCCTGGGCTTCCCCTCCTGGCACTTCTTCATTCTCTGCTCTTGCCGCCAATGCCGCCATGGCTGTCCAGAAACAGATCGCCTCCACCACTGGACCTGGTTCTGGCGATGTGACTGTCAAGACCGAGAAGATTGTCGCACCAGAGGCCCCCATGGTTTCCTTCTTCCCTTAAACACCTTGTCAAAAAAAAATATTTATTATACAAGAATTCGTATAATAAAATTTTCTTCATTATAAAAAGACCCTTTTATCAATCACAGAATGACAGATTTTAAAAAGACGCCGGCGCTTTCTATCCCTATGACAGAGGAGAACATGGAGATTGCTCCAATCCCCGAAGGGCAAGAGGATTTTATGTGCATCATGGATTATACAAACACCGACAAATCATTTCTTCCTAAGGATTTCAATGGGATGGTGGTCTGGAAGGATTACATGTGCCCAACAACCCAACAGTTCGAATGCGGGAGTTGCTGGGCTTTTGCGACTGCGACCGCACTGGCCGACCGGTTCAATGTCATTGCCAAGAAGAAAGTTCTGCCCATCCCATCTATGAATTTCTCGCTCCTGTGCACGACGAATGAGGACATTCTTGATTTAAAAACAGTATTGTCCACATCGGCATCGTACGCCGACCAGCACGCCCTAGAAACAAAATTACAAGAAATCAACAAATCACAATTTGCCTGTAATGGGAATTACTTGATCACGGGTTGGTGCTTCCTTTATGCGTCCGGCACAACGGTCGATAATTGTCTCCCCTACATCCTAATTGATCCCTTCAAACAGCAATATCAGGAATTGGATTTTGCCTTTAATGGGCGGACGTCTTTCCTGGATACAACCGATGCTACCAAGGTGAGGAGCGAGAACTTTTTCTTCCTCCTCGACAAACAAAATGCGACGTGGAGTTGCAGCCAGATTGTCGGGTACAATAAGGAATTATGCTGGCAGCACACAATCATCAATAACCAGATGTTGGCCATCCCCCTCGTCCATTATTACGTGGGCCTCATCTACAACATCAAGGACGATAAGGACATTGCGGCCGCAATCCGTTATGACATTTACAAGTACGGGCCGGTTGCGACCGTGATGAACCTTTTTGATGATTTTTATTCATTTGACCCGGTCAAGGATGGTGTCTATGCGACACGGACCGACATTTCATTAAACATTGGGGGTCATGCCGTGGAGATTGTTGGATGGGGTGTGTATAAAGACACCCCGTTCTGGTGGATCCGTAATTCGTGGGGTGCGAACTGGGGGATCAATGGATGTTTCCGCTTGGAGGTCAACAACAAGGCATGCAACGTGGAAACACAGGTTGTGACTGGCATCCCCAATTTCTTTTTTAATGTTAATCAGTACGACCAGTTCCTGGATGATTTTGAGAAGAACAATCCAATCAAACTCAAGGCCCCCTATTTTAATTGTTTGAGCAATGTGTGGATGCAGAAATATCTGGGAATTTACTACAAACCCATCAAGACCGAACTCTACCGAAAAAATCTGGAAGGCAAGAGACTCACCTACATGCGTGTCATGGCAGAGCATCCTGGGCAGAAAACAGTGCTCCACCCAGAATACGGAGTCACAACAAAGATCATGGGTGTCTACCCCAATGTCATAAAAACACCAGACCCGGACCCCGAACTCATGTTGCACTGGTTCAGGTCAAAAAGCATGGCGGGTAACATGAAACCACTACCCGTCCCATTGTCCTACAGGATTAAAAAAATGACACGAGTGAATTGGCTGACAATGACTGTGAATATTATCCTATTTGTCTTTTTGTTTTATTTCCTATATCAAAAATACAGGAAACAGAAACAACTGGTGGCACCACCATTACAACCACCCGCAATAACAAATTTGAAATCCACACCGGCGAGATGAAATATAAAATGGATTTCTTGTTTCGATTGTTTCAGTGCAACATCAACTGGTGCTCTAAAAAAGTATTTTTTGATAATATCAAGGATAAATTGCTGATTAGGTTGCTTGTCTTCAAGGGGATTGTCATTGTTAATTCAAGGGATGCTGCGGATATTGTCATTGTCCGCCACCACCAATCTTGCTGGTGGTCCTGGAAGGAATTGAGTTTGAGCGACCTCTATTATATATTGTCGGATGCTGATAAATATCTGTATTATATCTGGAGGTTCAAGCACCAATATCGCCCAAAATCACCAACTGAAAAATGTTTTTTTATCCATAACTATATGGTCATTATTGATTTCTCAAGAAAAGTTTTTAATGTTTATTGTAATGATCATGCTCCCTTTATCGATCAGAAGGTTTACACAAAACACATTATTAAAGACAAGAGTTATTTAAAGGTTTGGATTGGGGATTATACAAGATTGAGAACAACAAACCATGGTGATAGTTTGCTGATTCATATTTGCGAAGATAAATGTATGATTATCCGTGATGCGATATGCGAATTCAGGAATGTTGAATTATTGAACGAAAACCCATCAACACCTTTCATTGTGGGTTCGAAATCCAGCTTGTCAAAACTATTCCATAGAAACAATGTTTTATGCAGGGTCATCCACCAGCAATACTAAAAAATAAAATAATATAGTTTTTATATTATTTTTAGATATTATACAATGTTTATTGTTTTTTTTGTTGGGATTTTTGTTGTTGGGATTTCTGTTGTTTTTTGCCCGACACCAAGCCCATAATGAACCCACCAACAATAATCAACAGGGGCAAGCCCCAAATCGCCACAGAAACGGTAGATATTGTCACAATAAAAGTCATGAGTTTCTTGTAGTCATCCTTGACATCCGCAGGCACCTCATTATCGCCCCTTATCTTGTTGAGTGAATCACCGGACATTACCATCAGCGCAAAGCTGAGGGCAAAGTTGATAATCACAAACAGCAACAAGAAAATCACAAAGTTATCGATCCATGAAAAAGAGACATAGCAGATAACAAGAAAATAAATGTATATCAATAATACTAGATTGACCATAGGTAGATATTCTTTGTGGATCTTCTTCACACCCCCCGATGCTGTTTCGGGCACAGATTTTCTGGAAAGCTCAAATGACTTGCTCATAATCACTACCAACGCAACAAAAATTGAGGTAAGGATAAGCAACAATGCGGCCCTTTTGGCTTTGTCTTTAAGGGTCAGATCTGCCATTTTATTTTTTTTTATAAAACAAAATAAATAAATAAATAAATAATTTTTCAACACATTACCAGTGTCTGTTCTTCAATGTCGCATGTCTCCACTCCTTCTTCAGTATCGGTTTCATCTTCATACACAACCAGATTCTGGTTCGCACATTCACGGCAACGAATAAAAAAATCATCAAAGGTTCCATCGGGCCCAGTGTACACCATTTCTCGGTGGGGTGTGTCCTCCAGATGAGAAACAATATTACGACACCTTGCGCATTGGTACATCCCAAAACTGCAACTCTCGCACAAGGTGAGGAATTGGTCTCCCGGCAGATAAAAAGTAATTGGGAAATCAATAACCGTGTAGCAATTCATACAAACATCATTATCAAAATATTCTTCTGCTGTGAGGACGATTGACATGTTTTTTATATTTTTATTTTATGACTCTTTTTTTCATTTTTTGGTCTAAAAGAAGTTTTCATAAATAGAATAAATGGCGAGCAACGAGATTTGTTTGCGCATAAAGGATGGAAAAATATTGATTGGAAAAAAAGGAAAACCATTTTTCCCAGAACCCCTGAATAAGAATGTCATTGTCATCCAATCTGACGAGGAAGGATTCCTGATTGGACCCTACCCAGACCATAATACTATGATTATGCCTTTAAACCAATACCATAGGATGTTGATGGAATTAAAGAATAATTGCCCAAATGCGAAATCGTGGAGGATAACGGCACTTGTTTTTATTGGTATGTTTATTGTGATGATGTGTATTTACCTCCAGCAAACCATCTTTTCAAGAAATATCTTTAGACATTTTTACCAGAACTGGAGGAAAGAAAACATGTAAAAAAAAAATTATTAATTATTTATTCTATTCTTAAAATAAAATGTCGTCAAAAGAGAAAAAATCCAATCCTAATGGACCCAGTTTGAAATCCTACATGTACCCCCCCATTTCGGACATTCCTTTGGGTAAATACAAAGCTGTTGGGAGCACACCTTATATGGACATCCAGATTATTCCTATTGATGCCACAATGGGATACGAATCCCTGACCCACAACACGGCCCAATTCCCATCCTCTTATTTTGATGTATCGGCTGCTTACCCTTCTGTCGCCAAGGGCACGTGCACATCGTTTGTCCTGCGTAAGTGTGATGGCATGGTAGAGAACAAGTATATTACCGATTCTCTCCCCCAGCCCAACAGATAAATATTTTACAAAATGTATGTTTCGATTAAAAAATAAAATAAAAACATTACTGAATTAGTTTTTATTCTACATCAAAAATGAATTCCATATTTTTTTAAAACCAATCTAAAGGAATGATCCACGATATCGAGGATAAGACATTGATTTACTGTTTTGTGTTTGTTTCAACATTTCTGCAATGGGGTTCATCGTTGATTTTTCTACCATTTCATAATTTCCTCCACGCCTTGAATTCTATCTGTTTTTTATTGGATTTTTTCTATTACCTTTTTTGTTGCAGGTTTGTTTTTGTTTCATACATTGTCTTCAAGACAATAACGATAGCGCTTCATTATTTTTATATTTTCCAGATTGATTTTTCTGTTTTTACATATATTGTATTTGTCCATTTACTGATGATGATTTCTGTATTGTATTCTCGTTATACACCATTCCATGTCCAATGGATAATTATAATTGAAATATTGACACGGAATATCTATATATCAACATATATGATACTTTCTGTTTGTTCTCAAAATTTTTATTATTCAGGGTATATAAAAACAATATGATTTATTGGGGGGTATTTGCTTTTGTAATGCTTTTTCTTTTCACATTTTGTTTCAAATGCTGCTGTGAATCTCACCCGCCATTATGGCAAAGTAGAGAAGAAGAAATAACGGTTTAAAAACAAGATGCCTTTATTGATAATCCAATATTGGAGGAGAGGGCCAATGCATTGATCCAGATCGCCCACCCATAGGACCGATCCATGTTGGAAAAGGAAGCCCAGAAAAAAAAAATTATTATAATTTCTTAACAAATAATAAAATGAAAAAATCAAATAAATTTAGTATTGGTGTTGGTGTAGTAATCCTTGTTGTTATAGCAATCATCATCACCACAGCCATTCTTTTATCCAAGAAAAACAAAAAAGTGGAAACACCTACAACCACCTCATTGACACCCTCTATAGAAAACAAAAGTGTGGAACAATCCTCTTCTTCTATCGAAAAAATAGTTGAATGGATAACCACTACGATGATACCAACCACCACAATGATGCCAACCACCACGATGATGCCAACCACTACGATGATACCAACCACCACAATGATGCCAACCACCACGATGATGCCAACCACCACGATGGTGCCATTTACTTATACTGCGAATTCAGCAAATGTCCAATCAGATATATATAAGTTTGGAGGGTCTTCTTTATTCTTAATGTATACATCTCCTACTTGGGGTACATCCACCCTTAAGGTTTCTGGCATTTCTTTTTCCAGGATCACTGGACAATGCACGATAGAATGTTGGTTTTATTGCACAAACAATAAAGGATCTGCAGGAAACCAACAAGCTGTGTTTGGACTTCAAAATGGGACTTCACAGTCAAACAGTGTTCAACTATGGTTAACCTCAAGCACAATGCAATTACTACTTCTTGATTTTCAAAAAGGATCCACGGCCACAGGAACCAATTCTTATTCTACTAATACATGGTATCATTGTGCGTTAGTGCTGACGGGCACAGATTCTTGGAAGGTTTATACAAATGGAAGGTTAGAAACAACTTTAAGCAGAGGATTTTCTTTTAGTTCTACAACGGATTTATGGATAGGTGGCTATACCAACGCCCAACAAATGAAAAATGGATACATTGATGAATTTAGGATTTCCAACATAGCACGATACACAGATTCAAGTTATACTATACCTACTTCGGCGTTTGTTGAAGATGAAAATACAATATTTTTAAATCATTTTGATAATGCGTTTTGATAAATACTAAATTACTTAAATAAAAACATTTTTTAAATAAAAATGTTTTCGAGAGCCATCCAGAGAACAAGACATTTTGGCAATAGGATGTTCCATGTGGATGTATCCAAGGCCATTGCGAGCAATGTGGATGCGGACAAGTATCTGGAGAGGATGAAGAAGGCACAAGAAAAATTTTATGGGTATTCTCAGCGCCAGGTCGATTCTATTTTTGAAAAGGTCAGCGACAATATCAAGAACCATTCTGTAGAACTGGCCAAGATGGCAGTGGAAGAATCCAAGATTGGGTGTGTGGAGGACAAGATCCTAAAGAATATTTATGCTTCCGAGCACAGTTACGCCATGTACAAGGACACAAAAACCGTGGGTGTGATTGATCACAATACCTCTCTTGGGATTTCCAGGATTGCCGAACCAGTTGGTCCAATCTGCGCCATCCTCCCCTGTACCAACCCCACTGCCACTGTTATTTTCAAATCCCTCTATTCCCTCAAGACGAGGAATTGTATTGTTTTTTTACCCCATCCTCGAACCAAAGATTGCAGTATCTACGCAGCAGATCTAATTCATAAATATGCGGTAGAGGCGGGTGCCCCTAAAGATGTGATTATGAGCTGCTTGCCGAGCCGAGAAATATCAGATTACATCATGAGGCACAAAGAGACCAAATTCCTTCTGGCGACGGGTGGATCCGACATGGTGAAAACATGTTATTCGATTGGGAAACCAGCGATTGGTGTGGGCCCAGGCAACACACCCGTTGTGATTGATGACACTTTTGATTTACGGGAGGCCGTCAATAGCATCATGATTGGAAAAACTTTTGACTGGGGTGTGCCCTGCATCACGGAACAGTCAATCATTGTCCTGGATAGTGTCTATGACAAGGTGAAGGAGATACTGAAGATGCGTGGTGTGTATTTCCTTGACGATTACGAAAAGAAACGAGTTTCCAATGTTTTCATGCCTGGGGGAGTAAGGGTGAATCCAGAAATTGTGGGCAAATCCCCTCAGTTTATCGCTGAGAGTGCTGGTGTGGAGATCCCGCCCTTGGCGCTAGCACTGGCTGTGGAGGTTTCCGAGGTTGGTGAGAATGAGGTTTTTTCTCACGAGAAAATGAGCCCTATTTTGGCGCTTTATCGCGCGGATAATTTTGAAAAAGCGGTGGAAGTGGCTCGGGAGCTGGTCCTATTTGGTGGCCCAGGTCATTCTTCGTGCCTTTATACCAATGATGAAGAAAGGATCGAGTGGTTCCAGAAAAGGATCCCCACCTATCATGTCAATATCAACATGCCTGCACTGGGTGGGATTGGGATCCGGTACAACCCAAATGTCGCCCCTTCAATGACGGTTGGGTGTGGTGTCCATGGTGGCAGCATGGCGTCTGTCAATGTTGGCCCAAATGAGTTGATCCAGATCAAGACGGTTGCCCGGAAGATTTTATCACCACACCCTCTTTTGAAACCCCAGATCATCATGGGAACCCTATTTGATTCGGTGGGTTCGTTGCCACTCGACAATGAGAATATTGTCATCATCACAGACCCGGATGTCCCCAACAAGGGCGAGCTTCTCAACCTCCTCCGCTCGTCTGGGCATAACCTCATGATTTTCAATGATCTGACCGAGGATGTGGATGATATTGAGAATAATGTACGCCTTCTTGATAATTTCAAACCCACGGTCGTTTTCGCCATTGGCAAGAAGGAAACAATCGATATAGCAAAATTGGTGCGGTTGCGCTATGAAAATAGGGATGTTTCACTGGAAAAACTGGTCGCACCCTTTATTGAATACGAACGCCACGATGAGCTCCTGGGCCTCAAGAACAATATCCGTTTGGTGGTCATCCCAACCATGCCGAGCAGTGTCGATATGACCCCATTTACACAAACTATCACAAGCAACAAATCAAACCTTACTGTTTATGCGCAATCATTGCGACCCAGCGCTGTCATTTACGATTACGATATGACCCATGAAAAGGAAAAGATTCTAAAAAATGCCTATGTGATCCTTCTGCAGGGGATCGAGGCATTTGTTTCTGCTGATTCCAATGAAGAAACAAGACAGATGATACTGGATGCGACCCGCCAGATCTTTTTCCAGTTGCTCGACAGTCAGACGAACAAGAATAAAATACTCGATGCGTGCGTCCAAATGTCCGTTGCCATTTCCCATAACGGAGTGGGGCTTGGGACATCGATGGCCGCCAAGATGAGCTCATTCTTTGGTGTCCCCTTTCCGAATGCCCTGTCGTCCATCATGCCCCATGTGATAGAATACAACTCTTCACTCTGCCCCAAACGGGGTGCCGTGTTTCCATTCTACCCCTACCCTATGGCAAATATCCAGTATTCACTGCTTGCGACCTCATTGGGCATGACGGGGGATAATGACGAAAAACGGCAGAAAATGGTGAGCGCACTGCGCGCCATCCGTTGTAATATTGGTTTTGAAAAGATCCATTCCCTTATCAATCGGGACACCTTTATCAACCACCTATGCGAGCTGTCCGAAATGACATTTGGGGATCCGCTCCAGTCCGCCAATCCACGGATGGTCTTTATCCCCGACATTAAAAAGATTTACAAGTATGCCTATTTTGATTAATTAACTTAAAGGATAGTTTATTTGATGATAAAAAATGACGGACCATATTATTTTTTATTATATTGTAAAAAACAATGATCATATTAATTTTTCTCACTGGTTCAACACCGATATCCAATTGAAGATTATTGTTGATATTTTACCAGAAGAGATTGTGTATAAACAATGCCCCAATATCCACTGGATACGTGTGGATGAGTTCCAGGTATTCAAGAAGAATAATCAGCAGAAGAAAATATTTTTGGAATTGCCGTCCCTTTTTCATGTCCCGTGTTTTGGAAAAAAATTTGATTGGGATATGACATTCACGGCTGGGTGTGGTGTCATTATCCCCGTCTTTGATTTTGAATGGGTTTATTACACCAAAAGTGATGACATCCAGAAGAACATTGTCCGGTTTTCACACGATCAAATCTGTATTGAAAACAAAATGACCAATCGTGAAGAATGGATTGATAAACATGTTCGTCCCTCGTGGGAAGTATTCTACCAGCACCGGCTCGAATTGGACATTTACCAGAGGCGCATGTTCCTAGGTCTATCCAGGATCCTTGGGGAGTGGAGGTTGGTGGAAGAATTTTCTCCATTGTGTGAATGGGGGCAGGCCATTGTAGAATACGATACGGCGGAGGTGTCTTTTCATATTAGTATGCGCACACCCGTTCTTGAACGCCAGCAACAATTCTTCCAGAAACTCAACCAATCATCCCAATACTGGTTTGAAAGCTGGTGGAAATTGCTGGAATTCTCGGATACTATTCCTGATAATGTTGATACTTCCATCACCCGTTTGCGCCTCGTCAAGAAGGCCATGATCCGCACAAAAATCGATAATGATTTTCCGGAATGGTGCAAAGAAATGCCAATCTGTCGATGGGCCCACAAAAATATTACGGATGAAGACATTCTTTACCAGCGCGAAACAAGGTTGCTACAGAAATTACCAGATCAATCCATGTATTGGAGGAAATACCTGTTTGCGGAAGCCCTTCGCCTCACGAACCCGATTTCTCATCATTTTTTCACGCAGGAATGCACAAGTTTTTTGAATAAATTATTCGTGATTGATGGGTGCGAGAAGGGAGATTTGACCTTTTCCACACAGGACCCAGATTATGTCCCTTCTTCGTCTGGATTGATTGTCTATCCTGAAAACCCCCGATGGTACCTTGTCAATGTGCGCAAGGTGAATTATCGTATCCTGCCCAATGGTTCCTATGTGACACTCATAGAAGGAAGGATCAACAGCACATACAACGGCATCTCCAAGAATGAATTCTATTTCATGGACCGGGAGACACTCAAACCGGTCAGCCCTATACGCCCAATGGACGAGGACATCCCTGGGAAGCGGGAAGAGGAACTGGCAATCGTTGGGTTGGAGGATGTGAGGTTGGTGCAAGGCACCGAGCAGGACATTTTATTCTATGGGGTGACCAAATCATACTCATATTCCGACGCCATCCGGATCATCACTGGAAAATACGATGTGGAGCGCACCTTGTTCCACAGCACCCGGGTCATCCATCCCCCCTACGAAGAGAATGCGTGTGAAAAGAACTGGACTTGGTGTGGGAACAACCGGTTCATCTACCAGTGGCACCCAGTAGAAATTGGGTCAGTGGATATGAATAATCGCCTGGTGGTGGATGAACGCATCCCATCCCCTGCTTATTTCAAAGAATTTAGGGGGAGTTCTCCGGCTGTGGTGTGGAGGGGATTCCATTTTTTCTCTGTCCATTCTGTGGCACACGGGGAGAATGGGAGGAAATACATCCATTCCATCGTTGTCCTTGATCTGCTGTCTGGAAAGCACGAGGTCGTGGGTGTTTCACTGCCATTTTGTTTTGAGAATGTCCAGATTGAATACAATATTGGAATGGACATCCACAAGGGTAAAATACTGTTCCTTTATAGCACCCGAGACAGCACAAGCCGATATATACGGATTCCACTTTTCCATATCCTCGAAAACATGATTTTCATCAATCGTGAAACGGAATTCAAAACAAAAATACTTCAAGATCTTTTCTAGTATAAAAGAAAAGTAATGGAGCAACAATTGAGAAAATACATACAAAACACAAAGACCGACTGGAATTACATTACCCCATTGGAGTTTTATGAGAAATATTATCTGGACAAGAAGAAACACAATGAGTTTGTCCTGATTGACTTGCGCAAGAAAAAAGAATTTGAAAAGTATCATATCCAGGGTGCCAAGAATATTTTCTGGCTGGACCTGCTGGATGAAAAGAACCTTGCCAGATTACCCAAGGACAAGACAATTTTCCTCATCTGTTATGTGGGCCACACAAGCAGTCAGGCCATGGTGCTGTTGAAACTACTGGGGTATGATGTGGTCTCCATCAAATTTGGTTATGGTGTCAGCCCGGCTTTCAAAGTCCCAGTGGCGGGATGGACATCCTACAACCTTCCGGTCCATCGAGAGAACAAGAAATGCCCAAGTCGAGAGTGCCCCAGGGATCAGATTGATTAAAAAATGATTTTTTCACAACAAACAATAAGGAGGAAAGAAAATGTATCAGGTGGATATCGATTTTGACGACGCAAGCAAGGAGTGGAGAATGAACAAGGTGGATCTTGGGGGTGGTAATTACCGTTATAGGTGCGCCGATTTCAGCACAAAGAAACAACAATTCTGTAAAAATCGTCTTGTCTTCAAATCGCCATATTGCCGTTTCCACAGACCAAAGTGATCTAAAGGAATAAAAAAATATAGAATAAGAGGAGTAGAGGTGAGCTGCGATTGTAACTCAGTCGGTCAGAGTTTTCAGCTTATATCTGAAAGGTCGACGGTTCAAGCCCGTCCAGTCGCATTTTTCAAAATTGAAAAACTTTGAAAATTAACGAGGCGGATACCCGTGGGTGTATCGGCTTTTTCCGCTAGAATTAAGATAGGGCGGGTCGAATTTGCGACCATTCCCAGAAACCACAACCCCATCGTTTATTTGTGGGGGTAAGGCATTGTTGTATTCACGACGATCTTCAATGGCGACAGCCGCAATCAATTCCCGCAGGAATCTGGCGTCGGCAATACTGGCAATATACAGAATAGAAAATGAAAGCCATAATGTTTTCATTTCATATTTACTATAAAAAATAAAATAATTTAACTTTTTTTTTATTTATAGGTTTGTCCGAGTTCGATTGCTCTGTGGTTTTTTCCGGGGGTGCTTGATAGGAGCCCAGAAATGCTGATAGACATTCTTGTTCTCCTGGCTCATGGGCAATAGTTTTCCAAGTTCTTTATCAACCTTGTATTCTTTCTCGACCAGTTGTTCGAAGATTGCGCGCAACAGGGAGATGTGGAATTGTATCCAGCCCAACAAACCCAACACCTCGTGCTCCTGCCCGAATTGTTGCTTTAGTTTTATTGTTTGTTGTTGGCGAGCCCTTTTCACACTGGGGATATGGGACCACTGTTTCACCCCAATCACATTATCCACGAAACTCTTGAAGGGGTACAATTCTGTCTTGACATGATCCTTGTCATAATAAATGGCAAAATCGGCTGTATGGTAATCATTGTCCCTGATATAATTGTCGACTTTGGTCAATATGCTCTTCATGGAACGGATCCATTGTTTTGTGCCCTGGATGCTGCGCATCCTTTCTGTGTGGCCAGGAAACAACAATGGCAGGACATCCATTTCCAACTGAAAAATTTTCTTGTTGAGTTGTTGTTTCTCCGACGACATGTTTGTTTAATAAAAAGAAAATTATTTAAAA
>Ga0172376_10000415_pt1 | contig 55115 bp, 60 predicted proteins | sample Lak35m_FD_121114 | JGI IMG/M metagenome (GOLD analysis project Ga0172376, IMG submission 121114) | Freshwater microbial communities from Kabuno Bay, South-Kivu, Congo - kab_092012_35m | ecosystem: Environmental > Aquatic > Freshwater > Lake | place: Democratic Republic of the Congo: South-Kivu...
CCAAGGCTCCCAAGGAAGCCAAGGAAGCAACGATGGCGCCCGCTGAAAAAGTCGAGCATGGCGCGGCGAAGCTTGACGAACGGCTTGGAATGGTCTATGACTCCCCCCCCGCCGAAACCGACGACCTGAAATCAATCAGTGGCGTCGGTCCCGTCCAGGAAGAAAAGCTCAACAGTGTCGGCATCTACCGGTTTGAGCAGATCGCGAACTGGACCGAGCAGAATGTCGAGGAGCTTGAGAAGCTCCTTTCCTTCGATGGCCTCGTCGAACGGGAAAACTGGATCGTCCAAGCGAAGGATCTCGCCACGGGCTCCAAAGGCCATTGATCCGCCAACCAACGAATTTTATTATGGGACAGAAAGTACATCCGATCGGTTTCCGGCTCGCCGTCAGCAAGGACTGGCAGTCGCGTTGGTATGCGCCACAGAGCGACTACGCCGACCAGCTCCACGCCGACCTCAAGGTCCGTCGTTATCTTGAGGGCCGCCTTCAGAAGGGTGCTGTCTCGCGGGTCATAATTGAGCGGGCTTGGAACAGCGTTCGTGTCACGTTACACACCTCCCGCCCCGGTCTCATCATTGGCAAGCGCGGCCAGGAAATCGAGGTAATGACTGCCGACATCAGCCGGATGTGCAAGGGGTCGCAGGTCAAGATCGACATCCATGAGATTCGGCAGCCGGAGCTCGATTCCGCTTGGGTGGCCGCCCAGGTTGCAACCCAACTCGAGCGTCGTGTCTCCTTCCGCCGCGCCATGAAGCGAGCCATTCAGACGGCGATGGATTTTGGTGCCGATGGCATCCGGATTCGTTGCGCCGGCCGCCTTGGTGGTGCTGACATCGCCCGTGCCGAGGCCTACCGCGAAGGCAAGGTCCCGCTCCAGACCCTCCGTGTTCCGATCGATTACGGTTTCGCCGAGGCCGAGACGACCTGGGGAATTATCGGGGTCAAGGTATGGGTCACCAAGAAGGATGAGGTCCCGGGCGAAGGTCCGAAGCGCCCTCGTCGCGAGGGAGCGCCCCGCGGTCAGGGCGGTCCGCGTCCTCCCCGTCGTGATCAGGCCGGTGCCTGATCCATTTCAACCGAACCGGCAGTTTTTAATTTCAAAGGAGAGAAGTCATGCCTCTGATCCCCAAACGAGTCAAATTTCGCAAAACGCACCGCGGGAGCCGTGCGGGTAACGCCTCACGCGGCACGAAAGTGAGTTTCGGTGAATTCGGTCTTCAGTGCCTCGGGCGCGGTTGGATCACGAACCGTCAAATCGAGTCCTGTCGTATTTCGATCAACCGCTACCTCAAGCGGAAGGGAAAGGTGTGGATTCGGATTTTCCCGCACAAGCCGATCACGGCTCGCCCGCCGGAGACTCGGATGGGTAAGGGTAAGGGCCCGGTCGACGCCTGGGTTGCCGTGGTTCGACCCGGGACGATGATGTTCGAGATTTCCGGTGTTTCGGAGTCTGCCGCCAAAGAGGCTCTCCGTCTCGCTTCCAACAAGCTCGGGATCCGCTGCCGCTTTGTGAGCCGCGCCGAACAGTAATTCCAACCCTTTTTCAGGAGTCATCCAGATGTCCAAATCCAGCAAGAAACTGAGCGAACTGAGTGTCGACGAATTGGCCACCCGGCGTCGCGAGTTGAAGGAGGAATCCCTCATGCTCCGCGTCCAGAAAGAGGCCGGGCAACTCGAAAACCCTTCCCGAATTCGGCAGGCGCGTCGCGAGGTCGCGCGCATCGAGACCCTCCTGACTGCGAAGCGCGGCCATCACCAGTGATTGGTCCCTTCTCCCCACCCCTTCAACCATTTGCAAGCCACCACGATGAGCGAGTCAGAGAACACCAGTGCCACCGGATTGCGGAAAACCCGCGTTGGCGTCGTCACTTCCGATGCGATGCAGAAGACCATTGTGGTCGAGGTTCGCCGGCGCGTTCCGCACCCCCGTTTCAAGAAGATCGTGAAACGCACCTCTACCTTCTACGCTCACGATGAAAACGGCGAAGCCAAGGTAGGAGACCGTGTCCTCATCGAGGAGACCCGTCCCCTCAGCAAGACCAAGTGCTGGAAGCTCAAGGAAGTTCTGTCGCATTGATCGACGGTTTTTTCTCCCTTTTCGATAATTTTACCCCCATTCACAAGCCATGATCCAGATGGAATCCAAGGTGCAGGTGGCCGATAACACCGGTGCCCGCGTCGCGAAAATGATCGGAGTGATCGGCACTCGGTCCCGCCATGCCAATGTCGGGGATATCGTCACCGCCCACATTCGCGAGTCGATCCCGACCGCCAACGTCAAGAAAGGGGATGTGGTCCGTGCCGTCGTCGTTCGCACCTCCGCTCCGATTCGTCGCAGTGATGGTTCGGTGCTCCGTTTCGACAACAATGCCATTGTCATCATCGACAAGGACAAAAATCCGAAGGGAACCCGTATTTTCGGTCCCGTCGCTCGTGAGCTTCGGGAGAAGAACTTCATGAAGATCGTGTCCCTCGCCCCCGAGGTGCTCTAACCAAAAAGCCAATTTTAACGGGTAATCAGACCATGACCAAGCGAGTCAAGACACACGTGAAGAGAAACGACGAAGTCGTCGTCATCACCGGGAACCACAAGGGAGAGAAGGGGCGGGTGCTCCAGGTTTTCCCCGAGAAGTCCCAAGTCATCGTCGAGGGTGTCCGCATGATCAAGAAGCATGCCAAACCCACTCAGGACCGTCCTGAGGGTGGCATTATCGAAAAAGAGGGGCCGATTCACATTTCTAACGTGAAGCTCGCCGCCGCCAAGTAATTCAACGCATCGAGGAAACAAGGTTATGGAACCAGCGCTCAAGACGGTTTACAAGGAACGGGCCGTTCCCGGACTCAAGGAGAAGTTCACCTACGACAACGTCCATCGCGTCCCCGCGATCCAGAAGGTTGTGCTCAACGTCGGTTTCGGAAAGGCTGAAGACCGCAAGGCGGCTTCCGAAGCCGTGATTGAGGACCTTGGGAAAATCACCGGTCAACGTGCCGTGTCGACGAAGGCCCGCACCGCGATTTCGAACTTCAAACTCCGCGTCGGGGACACCATCGGAGCCCGCGTCACTCTGCGCGGGGCCCGGATGTGGGAGTTTCTCGACCGCTTCATCAATGTTGCCGCCCCGACCATCCGCGACTTCCGTGGTCTTCCGACCAAATCGTTTGACGGACGTGGGAACTACACCTGCGGCATTGCGGACCACACGATCTTCCCCGAGATCGAACTCGACAAGGTGACCCGCACGATCGGTTTTGACTTCACCATCGTCACGACTGCGGAAACGGACAAGGAAGCACGCGAGCTGCTCAATCTGCTCGGTTTCCCCTTCCGCAAATAACCGGACGTCTTCGCCCGAACCCATTCTTTTTTTATCCCAACCCAACGGAACCATGGCAGTCGTCTCCGATCCCATTTCTGACTTCCTCTCGCGCTTCAAAAACGCCACGATGGCGCGCAAAGAGGATTTCTCAGCGCCCTACTCCAAAACCAAGGAGGAGATCGCCCGCATCCTTAAGGAAGAGGGTTACCTCTGGTCCTTCGAGAAGGTCGGCGAAGGTGCCCGCGCCGAACTCAGGGCCAAGCCCCGCTACGCCGGCAACACCCCGGCTCTCAAGAATCTCAAACGAGTGAGTCGTCCCGGTCTGCGCCGCTACGTGGGATGTGAGGACATTCCCAAGGTCCTCGGTGGCATGGGGATCGCAATCGTTTCCACCCCAAGGGGGATCATGGCCGGTCACACGGCCAGAAAGCATAATCTCGGAGGAGAACTCCTGGCTCTCGTCTGGTGACGTGGGTCTCAACGGAATCTTTCAACATTGCAAAGTCATGTCGCGTATCGGTAGAAAGCAGATCAGTCTCCCCGAGAAGGTGGAGATCAACATCCAGGGGGGCGGCGGGGTCTCGGTGAAGGGACCCAAAGGGCAGCTCAGTTGGACCCTGCCCGGCGGAATCAATCTCGAGCAGGAGGGAACCACCCTCTCGGTGCTTCGCACTTCCGAGGATCGCGAAGTCCGCGCCATGCATGGAACGGCTCGAAGCCTCGTCGCGAACATGATCGAGGGCGTGGTGAGCGGTTTCACGAAGGAGCTTGAGATCATTGGAGTCGGTTTCCGCGCCGCGGTCAAGGGGAAGGCTCTCGATCTTAGCCTTGGCTTTTCGCACCCGGTTCTCCACCCGATCCCCGATGGCATCACCGTAACGGTCGAAGGCAACACGAACATCAAGGTCGAAGGCATCGACAAGCAGTTGGTTGGCCAGTTTGCCGCCGACGTGCGCTCTTATTATCCGCCGGAGCCCTACAAAGGAAAGGGCGTCCGCTACAAAGGCGAACGAGTCCGCCGCAAACAGGGCAAGAGCGTCAAGCGATAATCATCCACCCGGAGCAACAGCAGAACATGAGTCTCTACATTCGCAAACAGGCCCGCGCCAAGGTGCGTCGTCGTATTCGCAAGAAAATCTCCGGAACGGCCGAGCGTCCCCGTCTCGCCATTCACTTTTCCAACCAAAACGTGTATGCCCAGGTCATCGACGATGTCACTGGCCACACTCTGGCTTCGGCCTCCACTCTAGACAAGGGACTTGGCGCCAAGGGATCCAACCAAGAGGCAGCCGCCAAGGTTGGCGAAGCGGTCGCGAAGAAGGCCAAGGCGGCCAGCATCGAGGCGGTCGTCTTCGACCGAGGTGGTTTCCCCTACCACGGCAAGGTGAAGGCCCTTGCCGAAGCGGCCCGCGAGGCCGGACTGAATTTCTGACCATTGACTTATGAGCGACGAATCCCTGAACGAGAACGCCTCCGTCGAGGCCGACGAGACCCTCCTCGCCGAGGCTACGGTCGATGCGAGCCTTACTGAGAGTGTGGAGGCTGTGCCGGTCGAGGCCGGCGAGGTCCGCTTCGACAAGTTGAAGAAAGCGGAGGAAATCCTGCGTTCCAGCGCCCCCGCCTCTTTCCGCGATGCGGCCGAGAATACCTTCGAGAAGGTCGTTCACATCAATCGCTGTTCCAAAGTCGTCAAGGGTGGGCGTCGTTTCAGCTTCAGCGCCCTCGTCGTCAGCGGTGACCGGGAAGGTCGTGTGGGCTGTGGATTCGGGAAGGCTCAGGAGGTCTCCGAATGCATCAAGAAATCCAGCGAAGCTTCGAAAAAGGACATGATGCATGTCAACATCACCCACAACACGATTCCTCATCCGGTCGTGGGTGAGCATGGCGGCGCCCGTGTCAAGCTCATGCCTGCCTCTCCTGGAACCGGTTTGATCGCTGGGGGTGGTGTCCGTGCCGTTGTCGAAGCCGCCGGGATCAAGGACGTCCTCGCGAAATCAATGGGCTCCAACAACCCGGCAAACGTCGTCAAGGCGACGCTCCAGGCGCTTGAGCAACTTCGCACCAAGGAGCAGATCTACTCGGTCCGGGGCAAGCGCCTTGCTGACAAGAGAGCCCTCTAATTTCCCTCTACCAACTCCTTTTCTCTTCGGAGACCTGAATCATGAAACTTCACGATCTGAAACCCACCCCCGGGTCCAAACATCGCCGTCGCCGCGTTGGCCGTGGTGAGAGCTCCGGTCTCGGCCGGACCTCCGGCAAGGGTAACAAGGGCCAGAAGGCTCGCTCCGGAGCTTCCATCCGACCTGGCTTCGAAGGCGGCCAGATGCCGATCGCCCGCCGTCTTCCCAAAAAAGGGTTCAACAATGCCCAGTTCAAGACGAATTATGCCATCGTCAACGTCGCAGCCCTCGAGGCGAAATTTGCCGACGGGGATGAGGTGAATGAGGCGACTCTTCGTGCCGTCGGTCTCGTCAAGGGAGTTTGCGATGGCGTCAAGGTCCTCGCCAATGGCGACCTGAGTCGCAAGCTCACAGTGTCCGTCGACAAGATTTCGGCCACGGCGAAGGAAAAAGTCGAGAAGGCGGGTGGCAGCGTTGTTGCCTCCTGAGGATCTGGCGGATTTGCCGCTTGTGCTTCAGGGTCGATCCGGCTCCCTTAAACGCCTCGTTTCTCCCACGTTTTTTCCTTCCCCCACCCGATGATCTCCGCTTTCGCCAACAGTCTCAAGATTCCCGAGCTTCGTTCGAGGATTCTTTTCACCCTTCTCGTCGTGGTCATCGTGCGGCTGGGCGCCGTGGTGACGCTCCCGGGAGTGGATGATAATGTCCTCCAGGATTGGTACAAACAAGTGCAGGAGCAGTCGCAGGACAGCCAGGGGCTGACTGCCGTGCTTGCCTTGATGAACGTGTTCAGCGGGGGCGGGTTGCAGAACTCGGCCCTTTTCGCTTTGGGCATCATGCCCTATATCAGCGCCTCAATCATGATGCAGCTGCTGACCGCGGTCGTCCCCTCTCTGGGTAAGCTCGCCCGCGAGGAGGGTGGGCGTCAAAAGATCAGTCTTTACACCCGAGTTCTGACGATTGTGCTCTGTCTCTTCCAGGGATGGATGTTGGCGAAGTCGCTGGTGACTCCCGAGGCCAATCCCTTCCTTCGCGACATCGCGAGCGGTTCCACCCGGGAGTTGGTGCCGGACGGAGGGACCCTCTTCATCCTCAAAACTGTAATCATCATCACAGCCGGGACGATGTTCCTGATGTGGCTGGGCGATCAATTGACCGAACGAGGGATCGGCAACGGCGTTTCCATCATCATCACGGTGAACATCATCTACGCCCTTCCCGGAGCTCTCTTCCAGGTTTACAATACCTACGTGGCCAGTGCCGGAGACGACCTCCTCAAGCCGTTCACCCTGGTGGCTCTGCTCGCCTTTCTTTTCTTTGTCGTGGCGGCGGTCATTTCGATCACCCAGGCGCAGCGCCGAGTGCCGATCAATTATGCGAAGCAGGTTCGTGGCGGTAAGATGTATGGAGGCCAGACGCAGCACATGCCGCTCAAGGTAAACTATGCCGGGGTGATGCCGATCATCTTTGCCCAAGCGATCCTCATGTTCCCTTCCCAGATCATTGGATGGGCGTTCCCGAATGAGCTCTGGGCCCGGAATCTCTCGATCACGCTTGGCGGCGGAGGGAGCGGCGTGATCTACTACACGCTCACCGGTCTGATGATCTTCTTCTTCAGCTATTTCTGGGTGGCGACGATGTTTCAGCCGAACCAGATCGCAGATGACCTGAAGAAGAATGGCGGCTACATCCCGGGCGTCCGCCCCGGCAAGCCCACCGCGGAGTTCCTCGACAAAACGATGAGTCGGCTCACGTTTGCGGGTGCCATTTTCCTCACGCTTGTGGCGGTGATGCCTCCGATTCTCACGGCACTGATGGGGGTCCCGCCTCTGGCGGCTCAGTTTTTTGGTGGCACTGGTCTTCTCATCATGGTCGGTGTGCTACTCGACGTGATGCGTCAGGTCGAGACGCACCTGATCCAGCGCCATTACGACGGATTCCTTCGCAAGGGTCGCATTCGTGGTCGATTCGATCGCCCGGGTGGTGTGGGTGTCGCCGCGAACGGGAACCTGGTGTTATGGCTGCTCGTGGTCGCCGCGGTCCTCATCATCGGTGGGCTCGTCTATTACCAAGTCGCCGCGCAGTGACCGTTGGTCGGAGCCCCTTCCTGCAGTTTCTTGCGGCTTCTATGGCCAAGCGAAAGTCCAAGATCCAACTTCGCAGCGGCAGTGAGTTGGACGGGATCCGGGAAGCTGGATTCACTGCGGCCGAGGTCCTCAGTCTCACGTGCGGACTCGTCCGGCCCGGTATCACGACCGGCGAAATTGACCGTGCGTCCTTCGAATTCATGTCGGACCGTTCCTGCAAAAGTGCTTTTTTGGGCTACAAAGGCTTTCCAGGGCATATTTGCATCTCGATCAACGAGGAGGTGGTCCACGGTATCGGAGGTTCGCGTCAGCTTCTCGAAGGGGATATCGTGAAGATTGACGTCGGCATTCTCACCGCGGCGGGATGGATTGGTGACAACGCCAAAAGTGTTGCGGTCGGCCTCATGCCCGAAGCGGCCGAACCTCTCCTTTCGGCGACCGAGGCGTCCCTCTATGCTGCCATCGCCTGCGCGCGGGAAGGGGAGCACCTCTCCTCGGTCTGCGGTGCGGTCGAATCCCATGTCGGTGCCCGCGGTTTCACCGTCGTTAAGCAGTTCGTCGGACATGGGGTCGGCCGGAAGCTCCATGAAGATCCGCAGGTGCCGAATTATTGGGATCCGAGGGAAATGAGTTCTCGGCAATTCAAAAATCCGCGCCTTCAAGCGGGGATGGTGCTCGCAATCGAGCCGATGGTGAACGCCGGAACAGAGGACGTGTTGATCCTCGAGGATGGATGGACGGTCATCACGGCCGACCGGGCCCTCTCGGCTCACTTCGAACACATGGTCCTGATCACTGACGGAGAACCGGAGATCCTGACGCCCCGCCCGCGCAGCTTTGTGCCCTCGGCGGATTGAAACCCGAGGAAGAATCAGTGCAGACTATAAAAAAACTTTTCAAAAATTGGAAGATTCAGTCAAAGAGCGGTTGCGGGAGGTGAAATTTGTAGTAAACATTCCCTCCCCGCGCCCGAAACCCGGCGCGACGTCCCTTTTCGGGGGCCTGTCTCACTGAGAATCAGGTCAATTTCGGAGTGCTTTCCCTAGGGCAGTGATCCGAATCTTTCGAACGAGGCGTCCCCAATTTTTCATTCCTTTTGTCCCATGAAAGTCAGGCCATCCGTGAAACGTCTTTGCAGCGAATGCCGCATCATCAAGCGGCAGGGAGTCCTTCGTGTCATCTGCACGAATCCCCGTCACAAGCAGCGCCAGGGATAATCCTTTTCACCCCTACCCATTATGGCACGTCTACTCGGAGTCGAGATCCCCAACGAGAAGCGCATCGAAGCATCGCTTCCTTATATTTTCGGAATTGGTCCGAAGACCGCGACCAAGGTCCTCGAGGAAGCCGGTGTCGACCGCGATCTTCGCACGGGCGAGTTGAGTGAAGAACAGATGGCTCGGATCGCCAATGCCATCACGAGCGGCGGTATCATGATCGAGGGCGATCTTCGCCGCGAGCTCCAAGTTCACCTCAAGCGCCTCACCTCCATCAACTGCAACCGTGGCATCCGCCATCGTCGCAATCTCCCCGTTCGCGGACAGCGCACCTCCACCAACGCCCGCACCCGCAAGGGCAAGCGCAAGACTGTCGGTGTCGTCCGCAAGTAATCACCACTTTTCTATAGGAAGCGACCATGGCTGAAGACACCACTGCCGAAGAAGGAATCGTGAGCGTCGGCGAACCCGCCGCCGCCCCCGCCGAGACCCCCGCTCCGGCGCCTGCCGAGACCCGGAAGGAAAAGGAGCGTCCGCGCACCGCCGAGGATATCTTCCTCGAAATGGAGAGCGCCGAGGGCGTTGAGAAGCCGAAGATCCTCAAAGCCAAGGGTAGCAAGAACGTCAATTCCGGTGTCGTTCATGTCGCCTCCACTTTCAACAACACGATCGTTTCGGTTTGTGATCAGGTGGGCAACGTGATTGGATGGTCGAGTTCCGGCAAGATGGGGTTCCGTGGATCGCGGAAGAGCACCGCCTACGCTGCCCAACTGGTCGCCCAAGACGCCTGTCGTCAGGCCATGGCTCATGGCCTCAAGCAAGCGGAAGTCCGCGTCAAGGGCCCGGGTGCCGGTCGCGAGTCGGCGGTCCGCGCCGTGCAGGGTCTCGGAATCGAGGTCCTGAAAATCAAGGATGTCACTCCGGTGCCGCACAACGGCTGCCGCCCCAAGAAAGCCCGCCGAGTCTGACCGGTCGAGCCACCCCATCGATCCCCCACCTTTATTGAGTTATGGCCAGAGACACAGGTCCTACCGACAAGATCAGCCGCCGCTTTGGTGTGGCGCTGTTTGGTCCCTCCAAGGCGCTCGAGCGTCGTCCTTTCCCTCCCGGGCAGCATGGTGCCCGCGGTGCTCGCAAGAAGCGCAGCGACTATGGTGTCGCCCTGAATGAGAAGCAGAAGCTGCGCCTTCAGTATGGTCTCCTCGAGAAGCAGTTCCGTCGTTATTACGACGAGGCCCATCGTCGTCGCGGCATCACCGGCGATATTCTCGTCCAACTGCTCGAGACTCGCCTTGACAACGTCTGTTACCGCCTCGGGCTCGGCGCCACCCGCCGTGCCGCACGTCAGCTCGTTGGGCACGGTCACATCAAGGTCAACGGTCGCCGGGTCGATATTCCCTCTTACTGTGTCAAGCCCGGCGACGTTGTCAGTGTCGCGGAGGCGGGGCGCTCGCAGCAGCTTGGCAGTCGAGCGGCCGACCAGACCCAGGTCCGTCCCGTCATGGACTGGTTGAGTTTTGATCGCGAAAAACTGTCGGGAACGGTCAATCGTCTTCCCGAAGCCGAGGAGATCGATACCATGGTCAACGTTCAGCTCGTGGTCGAACTCTACTCCCGTTAATCCCCCCCCGGTCTGCCTCGCAGCCCATCGAATGTGACCTTCGGAGCTTTCGAGCCAACCGAAAGTCACATTTTTGTTTTCCGGGGTTCATCTCTCAACAGGCAAGCCGATTCTGTCGTCCAAGGTCTTTGTTTCCGCCCCTCTCCTGCCCTCATGAAAAAACTCGCCCTGATCCTCGCTGCGACGACCGTTTTCTCCGCGCCGCTGGCCTTTGGGGAGCTCGAGGAGACCGTTGAGGTAAAGGCGCGCCAGCTCCTCGAGGCGCACAAGGGGGCTTTGGTGGTTATCACCGCCAAGGGCCTCCTTCGGGCGAAGACCTCGGGAGAGCCGCTTCCGGATCGTGAGCAGCAGCGTCGGACCCTCGGGATCACCATCGGCGATGACGGTCTCGTGGTGGTGTCGAATTCTGCGATTGATGCGGCCGTGGGTCTCGCTGGCCAGCAGGCCCAGATGAACGACAAGGTGGTCACCATTCAGTCCGCGACGACCGAATTCGCCGATGTCGAGATCAGTTACGGGGACACGACACTCCTCCGTGGGAGGGTCGTCCGTCAGGACGTCGAAGCGGATGTTGCCTTTATCCTGCCAGACGCCGCGGAGGCCAAAGCGTTGGGAAAGAAATTCGAGAGGGTCGATCTATCCCAGTTCGCCGCCACCGCCGAAGCCGCGGACAGGGTCGTGGGGCTCTCGCGGTCTTCGGCCGTTTATGGTTACATGCCCACTCTCGTGATGGGGCGGATCACCGGAGTTTTCAAGGGAGAACGCACCTATTTCGTGACTGATGCCGGCAGCGCCCAGGGGGTTCCGGTTTTCACTCTCGACGGCAAGCCTGTGGGAGTGACGGTGGTGAGGATTATCGACGGCCAACCCTCCGGCGTGCTTGGCACCCTCTCTGCGGGTTCCATCCAGGTGATGGCGAACCTCGCCCGCGAGTCGGCCAAGGCTCCCTGAGATCCGTTCGATTCGACGCCCTGCGCCAACGAGTCGTCGCCCCTTCCATCGCCCTGCCTGGCCATGATTTCCGCCTACTCGCGTCTCCTTGAACTCGGCAAGGAACTCCAGCTCGTCAATGATTCAGCCGCACTCCTCGGGTGGGACCAGGAGGTGTTGCTGCCAACGCGCGGCATCGCCTACCGCGCCGAGCAGATGTCCTGGTTTAGCGGCTACGTCCACGAGCGTTTCATCGCCGCGGCGGTGGGGGAATGGATCGCGGAGGCGGAGTCCGGGGTGGCATCGGGCGATCTCGTCGCGGCGGCGAATTGCCGCGAGTGGCGTCATGAATACCAGCGCGCCACCTGTTTGCCAACGAAGCTCGTGGAGGAACTCGCCGAAGCCCGGGTGCATTCGCAGGCGGCATGGGCCGAAGCGAGGAAACGATCGGATTTCTCGCATTTCGCGCCCCACCTCAAGAAGCTTGTCGAACTCTCCCGCGAGCATGCCGAGCGATGGGGCTACGAGGATCAACTCTACGACGCCCTCATCGATCGCTTCGAACGCGGGGCCACCGCGCGGGCTCTGGCTGCGACCTTGGGAGACCTGCGCGGCTCCTTGTTGCCTGTCGTCGAGGCGGCGACCTCGCGTCCGCCCTACGATCGCAGCCGCTTGAGGGGGGATTGTCCCGTCGATCGGCAAAAGGCCTTCAACCGGGAGGTGGCTGAGTCGATCGGCTTCGACTTCGAGGCCGGGCGCATTGATACCGCCGTTCATCCCTTCTGCTCGGGCATGGCTCCATACGACACGCGGCTCACGACGCGCTATGACGAAACGGATTTCCTCAGTTCGCTTTTTGGCGTGCTTCACGAGGTCGGTCACGGGCTCTACGAGCAGGGCCTGCCGAAGGAGTGGCGTGGGCAGCCGGTCGGCAATTCCGTCTCGCTGGGCGTGCACGAATCCCAGTCGCGTCTCTGGGAGAACCACGTTGGTCGCAGTCGCGGCTTCTGGGAAAGGTGGCTGCCTCGTGCCGTCCATTATTTTCCTCACCTCGGGGGCCTCAGCCCTGCGGATCTCTATGCCGCCGTGAACCAAGCCGAGCGCAGCCACATCCGGGTGGAAGCCGACGAGGTGACCTATGACCTTCACATTCTCCTCCGTTTCGAGCTTGAGTGCGAGATCTTCGCGGGTGATCTGGCCATCGCGGATATCCCCGGTGAATGGAACCGGCGTTTCGAGTCTTTTTTCGGTGTGCCCGTGAGAAACGATGCCGAAGGCTGCCTCCAGGACATCCACTGGAGCATGGGGATCTTTGGTTACTTCCCCACTTACAGCCTCGGCAACTTGAACGCGGCACACCTCGCCAGTGCGGCGAAAACCCAGGATTCTGCTGTCGCCAAGGCCTTCGAAACCGCCGATTACGCGCCCCTTCTCGGGTGGATGCGCAAGCATCTTCACGAGGCCGGCAGCCTCCATCTCCCCAATGATCTCGTGGCACGTGCCGCCGGTGCACCGGTTTCCGCCGAGGCCCTCGTTTCCCATTTGCGCGAGCGTTATCTCGACCAAGCTTGGGTGTCGTGAATGCCTTTCCGCTGGTGCAGGGGCGAGCCTTTTGCTAAGCTGGGCCATGATCGCGCGGCAGTATTTGTTCGAGGGCAGGGTGCAGGGCGTCGGATTCCGCTACGCCACGAAACAGCTTGCGAAGGGATTCGATGTGCTGGGCTGGGTGAGTAACTGCGACGATGGGCGCGTCGAGCTGCAGGTGATGGGGGAGGAGGACGAGCTCGATGCCTTCATCGAGGAACTCCAGGACAGTGCCATCGGACGCCATGTCCAGGAACAAACCGTGCGTCGGGTGCCGCTTCTCGACGGGGTCTCGGGATTTACGATTCGCGAGTGAACCAAAACGCATGAGTCAACCAGCTGTCGAAGTCAAAAACCTGACCAAGGTCTTCACCCTTGGATTGAAGAAGGAGTATGTCGTCGCCATCGACAACCTCTCGTTTGAAGTCAAGGCGGGCGAGGTTTACGGGCTGATTGGACCGAACGGCTCGGGCAAGTCGACGACGATGAAGGTCGTCCTTGGCCTGATGTCTCCCAGCAAGGGCGAGGTGAAAGTCTTCGGACTCGACTCGGGAGACATCCGTGCCCGCAACGAAATCGGCTTTCTTCCCGAGAATCCCTATTTCTACAAACACCTCTCCGGGGCCGAGACGCTCCGTTTCTACGGTAAACTCTGTGGCATGCGCGGACGCGAACTCGAAAACCGGGTCACTGAACTGCTGAAGCTCGTCGATCTCGAGGGTGCGGCCAACCGGAGGCTCGGCGTTTATTCGAAGGGCATGTTGCAACGAATCGGACTGGCCCAGAGCCTGGTGCAGAATCCGCGGCTCGTCATCCTTGACGAACCGACCGCCGGAGTCGATCCGATCGGCTCGCGCCAGATCCGCGATCTCATCCTGCATCTCCGCGATGAGGGCTACACCGTCTTTCTCTGCTCGCACCTCCTCGAGCAGGTGCAGGAGGTATGCGATCGTGTCGGGATCCTTTTTCAGGGTCGCATGCGACGCGAAGGACGGCTCGAAGAGCTCATCTCGATCGAGGATCAGACGACCCTCACCCTCGAGGGGGCCTCGCCCGAGTTGCTCGCCCGCCTTCACGAACTCGTCGCCGCCGAGCCCGATGCCCGCATCGTCGCCGAAGGCCATCCCCGCACCAGCCTCGAACACCTCTTCATCCAGATCGCGGAGCGCAGCCGCGAAGCCTTGAAATGAACGCCGAATCCACCGCTCCGAGTCCCCCGCTGCGGGCGGCAGCCCGTCCCGTGCCGCTCTTTTCTCCGGGGCGTGTCGCCACGATTGCTTCCGGCACGGTGACTCAGCTGGTAAGGATGAAGACCTTCTATTTCCTCCTCGCCTTCGCCCTCGTCGTCTTGGCGATTGGTAATTTCAATCTGCCCGCGACCCCCGCGAAGGAGCTCTCGATGATCAAGAAGGTCTCCTTCGGCACGATGGATCTGTTTGCCTGGTTGTTCGCCATCGTTGCCACGGCTCTGCTCATCCCCCGGGATCAGGAGGATCGGACCCTCTACACGATCCTTTCAAAGCCGGTGCGCCGGGTGGAATATCTCCTCGGGAAACTTTGCGGGGTCCTTTTCGTCGTCGGCATCTCGCTTGTGATCATGTATGGCATCTGTGCGACGATGATCGGGGCGAGGGAAAGCCTCTTCATTTCGGCCGAGATCGAAGCGATGGCAGCGGGTGGCCGATACTCGCAGGAGGAGATCGACGAGCAGGTCGGCCTGATCCGGCAACAGGGGCTGCGGCCCGAGCTCGGTCTCGCCGTGCTGGCCTCGTTTCTCAAGGCGTCTGTCGTCGCCGCCGTGACAATCTTCCTTTCGACTTTTGCCTCTAGCTCCCTCTTCACCATCATCGTCAGTATTTTGATCTTTCTGATCGGCCACGCCCACACCATGGCGTCGAGTTTCTGGCTGCATTCGTCGGACAACAGCCTCTTCGTGCAGATGCTCGTGAAAGTGGTGAAGATTCTTATTCCCGACTTCCAGCTCTACTCCTTCAGCGAGGGCATCGTGCAGGGCGAGGCGGTCGCGCTCGCCCTCGTCGGGCAAATGGGCCTCGTCACGGCGGGCTATCTCGTCGTTTTCCTTCTCCTTTCGTTGCTCGTTTTCGTCGATAAAGAATTCTGACCCCGCCCCTTTCCGGTGAACCGGCTCTTTCAGAAAATTCCCCGAATCCCTTTTGCGCTCGTTCTTCTCGGGCTCTTCGGTTTCGCGCGGGGCCCGGTCGAGGACCGACTTCGCGGAGAGCTCATCGCGGCCAAGCTCCTCACGCCGCCTCCAGCCGAGGGCGCTTTCGAGCAAATGGGACAGTCGGCGCTGATGGGAACGCTCGGCGGACTGAGATCGCTCGTGGCAACCTTCCTCACGCTGGAGGCCTTCGATCATTTCAGCACGAAGTCATGGGATGACCTGCGGCAATCCTATCAGATCATCACTGCCCTCGAGCCGCGCGACGAGACGCACTGGGTCTCGGTGATCTGGCATCTTGGGATCAACGCCACGGCGAACATGGAGATCGACGACCGCCTCCCCGCGTTCGAGCGCGAGCGGCGCTTCAAGGAGTATGCCTTTCAGGCGATCGAGTTCGCCGAGCGGGGGACCGAGCAGCTCCCGGAGTCCTCCGCCATTCGCATCCAGCTTGCCGAGGTCTATCGCGAGAAACTCAAGGACGACTGTGCCACCGCGCGAGTCTATGGTGATATTATTGGTCTGCCCGACGCGCCTGGTTACGTGAGGCGGTTTCACGGCTACTTCCTGGCCCGTTGCCCGGGGAGGGAGACGGAGGCATACGCTTACCTGATGGCGCTTTATCAGGAGGGCGAGCGGCAGCATCTTCCGACCCTGATCAAGGAAATCAAGAACCTCGAGGAAAAGCTCGATGTCCCCGGCCCCCGTCGCATTCCCGACGCCGATCCGGACCGCCCCAAGAAGGCCCCGAAACGTCCCGGCAACCTCCTGCCGGGAGATATTTTGGTTCCTTTCACGAGGGAGGACCTCCGCGGAATCCGTTTCTGAGGGTGGCCGTCGCGGGTGGGGGAATCCTGTCCTTTTTCGACCGCAGGATTGCGAAACTGGCTGTTTGTGCTTAGTTGCGGTTTCCCTCACGGCTCGGCATTGCCCGCCGTAGTGTCCGCATCGAATGAAGTACGCCATTTTCGGAGACATCCACGGCAACCTCGAGGCCTTTCAAGCGGTCCTCGAGCATGCCGCCCAGCAGGGATGTAGCGATCATGTTTGTGTGGGCGATATCGTCGGCTACGGAGCGAATCCGCGCGAATGCCTCGATCTCGTCCGAAAGATGGGATGCCCCGTGGTGAAGGGGAACCATGATGAGGAAGCCGTTCTCGAAACCTCGCTCGAGGGCCTCAATCCGCTTGCCCGTCAGGCGATGGAGTGGACGCGTGCGCAGCTCGATCCCGATGACCGGGCTTTCCTGAAAAGCCTCAAGCTGGTTCGCCAAGTGCGCGACTTCACCATCGTCCATGCCACCCTCGACACTCCCGGCAGCTGGACTTACGTGACGAACAAGTTCGACGCCATGGCGAGCTTCAGCTACCAGTTCACCCAGCTCTGTTTTTACGGCCACACTCATACACCGCGAATCTACGTGAAGGGAGACATGGTCGAGCCGATCGACGCGATGTCGGCAAAGCTTGAGATGGGTCGCAAGTATTTCATCAATATCGGCAGCACGGGCCAGCCGCGCGACGGGGACTGGCGGGCTTCCTATGCGATTTACGACGCTCCGAGTCAGGAGGTGGTGATCCACCGAATCGAATACGACATCGACACCGCGCAGGACAAGATCCTCGAGGCGGGCCTTCCCGAGATGTTGGCGCATCGTCTCTCCGTGGGTAAATAACGCACCCTGATCCGGTGAACCTCTCTGACTGCGAGCGCATCCTCATCGTCAAGCCAAGCTCGCTGGGCGACATCGTCCATACCTTGCCGGCTGTCGAGGCGCTGCACCGTTCCGCGCCCTGGGCGAAGATCGACTGGCTTGTCAACTCCGAGTGGAGTCCGATACTCGAGGGAGTGCCTTTTCTTCACCGCGTCGTCAACTTCCCCCGGCGGGAGTTGCGCGGGCTTGGTGGTCTCCTTCGTGGTCATGCCTGGGCGATGCGGAAATTGAAACCGACCGGATATGATCTGGCGCTTGACTTCCAGGGTCTTTTCCGCAGCGCCTACCTCTCCCGCCGGACGGGTGCTCCGGTGGTGGCCGGCTTTCGGCATTCGCGTGAGGGGGCCCGCTTCTTCTACAATCGCTCCATCGAGGTGCCCGACTGGGATCGTCGCCATGCCGTCGACCGAAATCTCTCCCTCGCCGTCTCGATCGGAGCCGAACCTGGCGATCCTGTTTTCTCCCTGCCGCCCGGGAAGGTGCCCGAGGCGCTCCCCCGGCTCGAGGGAAGGCCGGTGTTGCTCCACCCTTTCTCACGGGGTGAGGGAAAAAGCCTCTCGATTGCCGAGATTCGCGAGCTTTGTGAACATCTCGCCCCGCACCCCGTCCTTCTCGTGGGCATCCCTGGCCGCCCGATCAAGATTGAGTGGCCGGAGAATGTGGTGGATTTGTTCGGGAAGACCAGTCTTGCGGAGTTGATCCACCTCCTCCGGCTCGCTGCTTGGACCCTCAGCGTCGACAGTGGCCCGATGCACCTCGCCGCCGGAGTTTCGGACCGCGTCCTCTCGATCCACACCTGGTCGAATCCCGCGATGGTCGGTCCGTGCCGCCCGGACGCATGGATCTGGCGGGAAGGACGTCTCGTTCGAGTGGGCGACCTTGACCCCGGGGAGTTTCCCGAGCGACGAGATCTCGCGAAGATCCATGCCGGGCGTGAACGCCTCCTCGGGCCGGGAGCGCCTGCGGAGATCGCGCGTTTCATCCGCTGCCGCCTCGCCGAACTCTCCGACGCATGAAACAAATCCACCTCTACACCGATGGATCCTCCCGTGGCAATCCCGGTCCGGGTGGCTACGGCACCGTGGTTCGTTACGGCTCCCATACACGCGAGCTCGCTCAGGGTTTTGTGAAGACGACGAACAACCGAATGGAGATCCTTTCAGCCATCGCCGGGCTCGAGATCCTCAAGGAACCCTGTCACGTCACTGTTCACTCCGACTCCCGCTACCTTGTCGACGCCCAAAGCAAGGGGTGGGTCGAGAAGTGGAAGAAGTCTGGCTGGCGCAAGTCCGACAAGTCGGCGGTAAAAAACGTCGATCTCTGGATGCGCCTTGAGCGTGCCGCGACCGGCCATCGCATCGATTGGAAATGGGTGAAAGGCCACGACGGCCACGAGATGAACGAACGCTGTGATCTTCTCGCGACCGAGGCCGCCGACGGCAAGCGCGGAGGGCTCCTCGTCGACGAGGGCTTTTGCGAGTAAATGGTTCCGTCAGGGCTTTCCGTTCGGATCGGCCCTGCGAAAGAGGGAGGGGAACGGAGCGACTGCCTCTCTCCGAAAGACCGGCATCGGCACGAGGAGGTGGGGTCGGGACGGAGCGGGGGGCGCGGGATCGAGGAGGAGGCTCTCGAGCTGCCCTTGGCCGAGCCTCTGGCCGATCGAGTCGAGGGCGGGCGGGAGGTGGCCGTCTCGTCCCAGCTTGATCGCTTCTTCGCCGGAAAAGCCGAAGTAGACCTCCCGCGAGGTCTCCGGTCCGCCGATACCGGCACGCTCGTGGCACGCATAACAGTTGAGTTGTTTCATGCGCCAGTCGATTTCACGGGCCGGGTCGAGGGCGGTGCGTTCGCCGAGTCTTTTCAAAGCGGCGGTGAGGGCGCGACGTTGCACCAAATCGAGGCCGTAGAAGGGAACAAGTCCTCCAACGGGACGCTCGGAAAAACAGCCGCCCGTTGCCGCCGGATCCAGATTCGCGAGTGGCTTCGAGGAAGGCATCGCCCGGTGATCATCCGTGTTGCCGGGGATCGCATGGCAGGCATGACATTGTTTGGTCAGGAACAGTTCGCGGCCTCTCGCAACGAGCGCGGCATCCGGTGGAAGTGCCTCGGCGGTGAAAGCTTCAGAGAGGTCGTTCGGGAGAGCCAGATCTGGTCCGGCTTTGAGATAGGCCGAAAGGTCGGACGCGTCGGTGACGGAAAGACCGAAGTCAGGCATGCGGCCGGAGGGACGGTGCTCGTTCGGATGAAGAAGAAAATCGGTCAGGGCGTTGAGATTGTAAAGGTCGGCGAGATTCATTGGTACGCTCGCGAGCCCCACCATTTCGATCTCGGCACGGTCGGGCACACCAGGGGGACGGTAGCCGGTCTCGGGAGCGTGGCAGGCGACGCAACCGATGCGATGATAAAGGGCTCGGCCCCGCTCGATGTCGCCGATCGGGTGGGCGGGGATCTCCTTCGTCAGGGTTCCGAGCCAGGAGCGCAGGGCGGCGACTTCTTCGAGATCGCGGTCCGGGCCCGCGAAAAGGCTCGGCATCGTCGTATCCCGCTTGGCGAAGCGGGGATTGCGAATGAAGATCTCGAGCTCAAGCGGGCCGAGGCGCGAGGCGACGCCATCAAGCGCGGTCGCGACGACTCCGGGGAATTGCCCGGCGATTTCCTCGGGCGGCGCGTGACAGGCGACGCAGTTCAGTTCGTTCAGAAGAATAAAGCCGCCCTCGGCGAGGTAGGCCTCGTCATCGAGGCTTCCGTGAAAACGTTCGAAGCCAACAACGAAGGGATAGTTGACGGGTTTGGCATGAGCCGGGTGGGCTTGTGCCGATGGAATGGGGATGGCGGCGAGGAAGAGACCCGCGAGCAAGGCCAACCCATTTCGGTCGCTCCTCATACCCTCACCTCGGCCGGGCCTTAACTTACGATGCGGCCGTCCACAAGCGTGACCTTGCGATCGCCCACCCGGGCCAGTGACTGATCGTGGGTTACGACGACGAGGGTTCGCTTGCGTTCGTTAACGAGGTCCATCAGTAGATCCATCACGGAGTTGCCGGTCGCTGTATCAAGATTGCCGGTGGGCTCGTCGGCGAAAAGGATCGCCGGATCGTTCATGAGCGAACGTGCGATCGCGACGCGTTGCTGCTCACCGCCGGAAAGTTCGCTGGGCAGGTGATGGGCGCGTCCGCCGAGGCCGACTCGCTCGAGCAACTCTTCGGCGCGGTCCCGGGCCTGCTGTCGGCGAATGAGCGCGGGTACCATGACATTCTCCAGCGCGGTGAGTTCCGGCAGGAGAAAAAAACTTTGGAAGACGTATCCCATGCTCGTGTTGCGCACTTGAGCCTGCTCCTTCCGGCCGAGGCGATAGAGCGACCGGCCGTTGATGAGCACTTCACCCCCGTCCGGCTTCTCGAGACCGGCCAGGGTGTAGAGCAGTGAGGTCTTGCCGGCCCCGGAGGGACCAACGAGGAAAAGGGTTTCTCCTTGCCATACATCGAGGGTGACTCCCTTGAGCACTTCGATACGGTTTTCACCGATCTGGAAAGTGCGAACGACGTCCTTGGCGGAGACGGCGATGTCGGATGGGATGGCGGACATGATTAACGTGGAAACGCGTCACGATGCCCCGGCTTCGTCACGACGACGAATCCTTTTTTGCGAAAGTGAAGCGCGCGACCGGATACGGCCGCGCTGATCACCTGGCCTTCAATCCGTTGCGACGCGCCTTTTTGGCGAGATCAATCGCCTTCTCATCGCCGTAGCGGGCGATGGAGAACTTCGCCGTGCGACGACTCCCCGCGACGTCGACCCAAGCGGCTTGCCAGTATTCGTAGACGGTGCCTTTGGGGGACTTGGAAACCACGTGGGTGATGCCGACGATCCCGGACTGCTTGATTTTGCGCTTCTTCTTCGCCGCGGATTCCTGTTTGTAGCGGGGCATCTTTTCGAGGAGCGCATCGCGATAGGCTTTGGCCGCCTTCAGGGCCTTCGGCTTTCCTCCGAGGGACTTGTCTGGAAAGTATTTCTGGAATCCCTTCCCGCGGTGGGTGATGCGGACATAAAAACCGTGATTTTTTTTCTCCGGTTGATCGATTCGGGTAATGCCGTAATTCGGGCGGGGATCACTCATGAGGGGCTCGGGCTCGATAGTTCTGCAGGGCGAAATTGGCTTCGCGGGCGGTAGATTGTCCCTTTGTCTAACGGTTTTTAAAATACGCGACAAGAAAAATGGGCTCAATTCACCCAAAAAGGTCACTTTGTCAGTTGCCTCACTCCCTCATAGAGCACAATTCCCACTGATGTGGCGAGATTTAGGCTGCGCCCCGCGACCTGAGGAATGGTAAGGCAATCTTCCTCCCCGGCTTCGAGCAGACTCTCGGGGAGGCCGCGGGTTTCGGATCCAAAAACGAGGTAATCGCCATGCTGAAAGTCGACCGACCAGTAGGCGCGATCGCACTTTGTCGTCAGCAACCAGACGCGCGCGCTCTCCGTGACGGATTGGCGAAAGCTCCCGTAGCTGTCCCAGAGCACCGGGGAAAGTTCTCTCCAATAATCCAAACCGGCGCGGCGAAGGGCCTTTTCGTCGAGGGAAAATCCGAGCGGCCCGATCAAATGCAGGGAAGCACCGGTCGCGTGACAGAGACGCCCAATATTACCGGTATTCGGCGGAATTTCGGGGCGAAGCAGAACGACGTTCAGCATGGAACGTCTGGGTCGAATGCCCCTGCCGGCTCAGGCCGTCACCGCGGGATCGACATTGACGCGGCGGCCGTTCTTGTCGAAGCGAACCGCGCCTTCGACGAGGGAATAAATCGTGTAATCACGACCGATTCCCACGTTCTTGCCGGGATGCCATTTCGTCCCACACTGGCGGAGGATGATGTTGCCTGGGACGACTTTTTCGCCGCCAAAGCACTTCACGCCACGGCGTTTGCTCTGACTGTCGCGTCCGTTTTTGACGCTGCCTTGTCCTTTTTTGTGGGCCATGACGGTAGAAGAGTTCGGTGAAAGGGAGGGAGGGAAAGATCAGACCGACACGATCTCGAGACGAGTGAGGTGACGGCGGTGGCCCTTGGTCTTGTGGTAACCCTTGCGGCGCTTGAATTTGAAAGCAGTGACTTTGTCGTCGCGGTGCTGCTTGAGAACCTTGGCGGTGACAGTAGCGCCTTCGATGAAGGGGGCGCCCACGTTGATGGAGTCTCCGCTGCCGGAAACGAGGACTTCCCCGAAGGTCACGGTATCACCCTCAGCGACATCGAGCTTTTCGACGTCGATCTTGTCGCCGGCGGCGACTCGATATTGCTTTCCACCGGTCTTGATGATTGCGTAGGCCATGGTTCGATTCCTGAATTGGGGGCAGGGAAACTGCCACTGCTCCCCGGGCTCGGCAAGCGATTTTTTAAAATTGCGCCAGGTCCCCCTAACGCCCCCGAAACGTTGAGGCAGGCCGGGGCCGCCCAGGGCCCTGGGCGGCGCGGGCTTTGCGACACTTTGGGCTTTCCCGCACCGTCGTTTGCGTGTAGCGCTTCTTCGATGAAAAGAATTGTTTCGCCTCTCGTTCTAGGGATGATTTTTTGTCCTGTTCTCTCGGCGTCGACGATCGTGATTGATGACTTCAGCGAGACCTTGCCCCCGGTCTCGACCAACACCTCACAGGACGGTTCGATGTTGGGAGGGGAGCGAGACCTCGGCATGATCTTTCCGTCAGCCCTGACTTCCGGGCAATTCGAGGTCTCCGGGGGCGAGGGATCGGTCGCGGCGGTGAATACCGATGACGATGGCAACAATTTCCTTCGGTTGATCTACGATGGGGAGGATAACGACGGCGATGCCTTCGCTTTCGGTCTTCCCAATGTCGACCTCACGGACGGCGGGACCAACGATCGGTTTCTTGTGCATCTCACCTCCGTCACCGGATCGATTAAGGTTCAGGTGAGGGTCTGGTCCGATTCGGGGAATCTTTCCCTGTATGAGTTGCCCGAGGTCACGGAGCCCGGGTTGCTGGCGATCCCGTTTTCGAGCCTGATTCCACTCTCCGGCACTTTGGATCTCGCCAGTGTCGATCAGGTGGCTCTCTTGGTGGGACTGGATGACAACGAGGCGTTCAGCGTCACCAGGTTCGCGGCGACGAATGAAGTCGGCTTTGACACGACCGCGCCCACCGTTTCCATCGATGGGAGATCCAAGGTGACTGCCCTGACCGGAAAGGTCAAAATTGCGGGGGGGGCGACCGATGACCTCGCAATTGACCGGGTCGAAGTTCGGGAGGGAAACCAACCTTTTCGTACGATGGTTCGCCCGGGGGCTGCCACGGCGGTCCGTTGGAGTTATCGTTCGAAGAGATTGAAAGTGGGCACCACGACGATCACGGTTCGCTCGGTCGACGCGAACGGAAACGTCTCGTCGCTCGCGTTGGTTCGGGTGAAAAGACGGTGATCTCCGGAGTTGGTCATGGGTCGCGGAGGTAAACAAGCCCGTCCTCGGCAATCTTGGCTTCGCGTGGTCCGACGAGCCACGGGCCGGCGGGGCTGAGTTTCAGCTTCAGGATGCCGTCGTCGATGCGCCCGGCATAGCCGGGGAGGAGGCGGCCGATCGATCCGGGATCATGTCCCCTCTGGGATTGGTGATGGATGACGTCGCCGATGTTGGGATCGGTCCGGCTCATGGAGACAAGGCGACCTTCAAACGACCAGCCCCGGACGAGCGGCAGACCGACCCGTTCTTCGAGATCGTGAAGTGCCGAGGGTGTCACGGTTCCGAAGACAAAGCCGTATTTCGTTGAAGACGCCTCGAAGGCATGGTCGAGGGATTGATAAAAGGCCGCTGTGCCGGAGACATGGGTGACGGATTGTTCGAGGATGGCGCGCTTGAGGGGTTCGATGTCGTCGCGTTGTGAAAGCGAGCGGGAGATGGCGCGTCCGCGTCCGAGCACAGCGCCCCAACAGCCGAAGACAAGTCCTTCGGGACGGGAGGTCGAGTCTTCCGTGAAAATGATGTCGTCGCGGCGGACAAAGTTCGCCGCGTAGACCCGGCGGGTGTCGTGGAACAGCTCACGGGAGGAGAGCAAGACGGGTTTGTCACCCGGCAGCGGCATGAGGCCGACGGCCTCGCGGTCGCGATCGCGCTTCATCAGGTCGAGTCGCCAGATCGTGAGCCAAGCGGGTTCCAGCGTGGCGCGCACCGTTTCGACGAGCGAAAGGAGCGATCCGGGCGGCGAGACAACGGTCTTCAAGTCGATGAAGACCCCTTCGTCACCCTGCCAGAAGTCCATCAGTTGGGGCATGAAGGCGCGTGAGGTGATCACGGTGCGGATCCCAAGCGGGGCGACGCTCTTGGTGATAGCCTCGGTTTCACGCTGGTCGATGGAAAAGGGGAGGTTCACCGGCGTTTTGCCGGCGAGGAAAAGCCCGAGATTGATCACCGATGTCATCGGGCCGGGCGGGAGGAGGACGCCGATGCGGTCGCCCTTTTCGGAGTGGTCTTCCCTCCAGCTTCGGGCGATCGCGATGGAGAGGGCGAGGACTTTCGAACGCGTCCATTCCCGCGGGCCACTTCGCCCGTATTCGGCGAATAGAACGCGTCCGCGTCGCCGTTTCAGAGCGCGCACAGCAGCGGCTTCGAGCGGTTGCTCGAATTCCCGTCGATGTGAAAAGGCGACGGCGGACTGCTCCCACACCGCTAGGCGCACTTTTTCGGCGGTGGCTTCTGCCGCCGGGATGGCCGGACCAAAGGCCACCTGGAGCGGGCAGACGAGCGATTGGGGCCGTTTTTTGAAATAACGCTCCCGCTCGAAGGAAAAGATCGATTCAAAGAGCCCGTCCATGTAGACCGGCACGACGGGGCACCCGGCCTTCCTGACAATCAGCTCAAAACCTTTCTTGAATTCCGTCGTCACGCCGAGCCGGGTGAGGCCGCCCTCGGGGAAGAGACAGACGACGTCGCCGGCGGTGAGGGCCTCGACGGTGCGGACGATGGCCTCCTTGGCCTTCTCCGGACGGATCGGGATGGCCCCGAAGAGGCGGAGAAACCAGGCGATCGGTTTCACCTTCAGGTAGTTTTCGAGGACGACAAACCGCACCGGCCGCGGACAGGTGAGGTAGAGGATGAAGGAATCGATGTAGCTGACGTGATTGCTGAGCAGGAGAATGCCGCCGTGGCGCGGGAGGTTCTCCGTGCCGGTCCGCCGCATCCGGTAGAGGAACCAGACAATGGGAAAGAAAAGAAGTTTGAAGAAGACTCTCGCGAGGGACTTCATGCTTGGTGGAGGGCGGACTTCTTCAGCAGGTGGCGGAAGATGGCGCTGACCAACACCACAGGCAAGGCAATCACGAGGACTTGGGTCGAAACGGGGACGCCGATCGTTTTCATCAGGGCGCTCGCAAGGATTGCGGAGATACCCGAAAAGGAGACGAGCAGATTTTGCGCGGCAAGGACGCGGCCGCGATGGGCGGGATCGATCTGGTCCTGGAGGTGGGCGCTCAGCGGCACGATGAAGAATCCGCTCGCGAAGCCGATGAGGGCGATGGCTCCAAACCAAGAGACGGTCTCCGGTGCGAGAACGCCGAGCAGGCCGAGTCCCAGCGCCATTCCCAGTCCTCCGAGAATTGTAAGCGGGAGGCGGTTGCCCTTCCGCGAGAGAAAGGAGACAAGGAGGCTGCCGATGATGAGCCCGAATCCGATGATGAGGAACATGCGCGCCGAGGAGTTCGCCACTCCTCCCTCGGCGGCGTTGGGATGGATCTCCTTGGCGAACCCAAAGAAAGTCAATCCCACGAAATTGGCGATGAACCAGTAAAAGGCAACGAAAAGCCCGGTGCGACGGAGAACGGTCTGCCTGAGGAGGTATTTTAAGTCGAGAAAGTGGCTCCCGAGGATCGAGGGATGGAAGGCCTTGTCGGGGTGTTGTGGCGTGCGTCGGATAAGGATACCGAGGATGAGAGGCGCGAGCGAAGCGCCGGCCGCCCACGTGATGAGGTAGACGGCGCTTGCCCAGGCATGGTCGGCGGAGACGCCATTGGCCTCGTTGCGGGCGGCGAGGTCGGCATCAAACCACCAGCCGGCGAGGGCCATCCCGGCAAGGATGCCGGCCATCGTCAGCATCTGCATGAGTCCGTTGGCGGTCCCCAGTTTTTTCGAACCGATGATTTCCTTGAGGATACCCTGTTTCGCCGGAGAAAAGAGCGTTGACTGAACCAGAAAAAGAAAGTCAGCGAACAAAGCGAGTGGCATCGAGCGGATCACGAGGGCGAGGATGATCAGTCCGAAGACCAGCACCTTGGCGACGAGCGCAAGGTAAATCACGCGGCTTTTCGCAAAACGGTCAGAGAACCAGCCCGCGAGCGGAGCAAACAGAACGAACGGCAGCGTGATCATCGCCCCGAGGATGTCCTCGATGTAGGCCGCGAGGGTCGTGCCGGCGGCGACGGTCACGGTGAGTCCGATCAGAACCAGCTTCACGAAATTGTCGTTGAAGGCGTTGTGCGATTGCACAAGCAATACCGATCCGAGTGAGAGCCAGGAGCGCAACGGAATCGACGCATCGGACGGGTTCTCGTGAGGGTCGGGCATGACCAACTACGTAGCCGAAATCGGTAGAAAGGGCGAACAGATTGTCACGACCCGGTCAATTTTGGACGGCCTCGACCCGGTAACAGCCCAGCACTTGCCGAAGCGTGGCGAGGCGGCCCGACCACTTGCCGGCGTAAGGACGGCGGGGAGTCATGGTGCACCACTCGTTCATCGCGCCGATCGCAGCGAGTTTTGTGCCGGGATGAATCATCACGGCATTTTCGACGAGCTCGAGCAAGGGGAGGTCGGCGGAACTGTCGGAGTAGGACCACGAGTCGGCGAGCACAGAAGGCTCCTCCGGGATAAGCCCGGCCCGGCGCATCGCGGTGACTTTTTCCCCGTGCTTGTTGTTCGGTCCCTCGATCCGGGGCAGCCAGGGCAAACGTTCGGTCATCACGAGACGAGTTCCAAAGACGTGATCAAATCCGAGCTTCGCGGCGATGCCATGGAGGTAGAAGTCGGGGCTCGCACTGTTCAAAACGAGGATGCGGCCTTCGGTGCGGTGTCGCTCGACCTCGGCGACCACGGTGGGATACAGGGCGGTCGCGAAATCGCTCTCAAGAAAGGACGCGACATGGGTCTCGAGCTCTTCCCGCTTCATTCCCACGAGGTAACCGAGGAAAAGACGCTTCATCGTGCGCAGGTTCAGAAGACGGAGGGCCGCCAGCGGCACGCAGGGCAGAAACCAGAGCAGCCAGACCCGGCGCCAGCCTTCGCGCTGCAGCACGAAATTGCAGAAAAGCGCCTGGGTGTCGAAGGGCAGCAGGGTGTGATCGAGGTCGAAAAAGGCGAATCTCCGGTCCATGAGGGGGGAACCGTAGCGCCTCTCTGCGCCATCCGCCAGCAACGACCCGCCCCGCGCCGTTCCCGGAATAACGATTGCGCCGGACCGCAAAGCTGCCAAAATGGCGCTTGAGAACCCTGATATTTCGGATTTCTTAATCTCCCTTTCTTACCCTCGCATGAAACTGGCCCACGAGCTCTTCCAAGACATGAAACCGGAGACGGCTCTTTCCGTCTTCCAATATCTCCGCGACGAGCAGCGCGAGGTCTATAAAGCGACGATCAACTCCCTCGCCGCCAATCGGAAGTTCCGTCCGGTCATCATCCAGCGGAAGCCCGTGACCGAGCAGATCGACTGGATCCTCAAGAACGTGAAACTCCGTGGCTCCGGCGAAGTGGCCGCGCAGGTGCTCCAGCTCTGGCTGCTCAAAGGACACACCGGCCTGCTCAAGGGATTCCTCGATGGACTCGGAATCGAGCACGACGGCGAAGGCGCGGCCGAAGACATCCCGGATGAGCTCGATGCCAAGAAGCTGAAGAGCACCATCACCGGCCTGCTCAAGGATCACGATCCCGAGATCGTGAAGATCTACCTCCACATCTTCCAACTCCAGCGCAGCGGCGGATGGTCTGAAATCACCTCACTGATCGAGGTGACGCCCGCGCTCCAGTTCGGCGTGGCGGCCGAGCCGGTCGCGGAAAAGCCCGCCAAGCCCGCCAAGAAGGCGGCCAAGGCCGAGGAAGCCCCCGCCGAGGCCGAGGCAGCGCCCGCCGAAGCCGCTCCCGAAGCGGGGGAGGCGGAGGAAGCGTGAGCTGACGTTCTGCCACTTCCCAACCCTCGCGATGAAAAGCGCCTACGAACGAGCCATGGAGCGCTTCGGTCATTCCGAACCGCCCTCCGCCCTGACTGATGCCCAAAAGGCCGAACTGGCGTCGATCACCGACAAGTTCAAGGCCAAGATCGCCGAGCGCGAGCTTTTCCTCAACGACCTCATCGGAAAGGCGATCGGCGAGGGCCGTTACCAAGAGGTGCCCGAGCTGAAAACCCAGCTCGCGCGCGAGACCGCCAGTCTCAACGAGGACTGCGAGGCTGCGAAGGAGAAAGCGCGCGCCTCTTTCGCGTGAGTCTCGACTCCGCCGCGCTCTCCGCTGGCGGCATTGAAAAAGTGCGCTAGATTCGCGCCCTTCATGCTCGCTGTTGATCGTGTCAGTGTCCAATACGGGGCCCGGAATCTCTTCCGGGACCTCTCCTTCACCGTGCGCCCGAAGGAGCGCTGGTCTCTCGCCGGACCGAACGGCGCCGGCAAGTCGACCCTGATGAAAATCATCGCGGGGATCGAGAAGGCCGATACCGGGGGCATCATCAAGGCGAAGCAGACCACGGTCGGCTACCTGCCCCAGGAAGGCGTTTCTCACAAGGGCTCGACGGTGATGGAGGAGGTCGAGAAGGCCTTTGATGACGTTCGCCAGCTGCAGATCGAGCTGAAGGAGGTCGAAGCCGAACTCGAAGAGGCCGATCCCTCGAGTGAGGCCTACGGCGACCTCCTCGAAGTCTTCGGCGATCTCACCCTGCGGCTCGATCACCACGACGTCAGCAAGATGAAGCCCCGCATCGCCACGGTGCTGGGTGGTCTCGGCTTTGCGAAAAAAGATTTCGACCGACAGGCTGGCGAGTTTAGCGGCGGCTGGCAGATGCGAATCGCGATGGCGAAGCTGCTCCTGCAGGAGCCCTCCGTCCTTCTCCTCGACGAACCGACGAACCACCTCGACATCGAGACGGTTCAATGGCTCGAGCAATGGCTGCGCAACTACGACGGCGCCATTATCCTGATCTCGCACGACCGGAGCATGCTCGACAATCTCACGAACCGCACCCTCGCCTTCGAGAACGGCGGGGTGCAGCAGTATTCGGGCAACTACTCCTTCTACCTGCAGGAGCGCGTCGCCCGCCGCGAGCAGGCCGAGCGAGCCTTCAAGAACCAGGCCCGCGAGATCGAGAAGGCCGAGAAACTCATCAACCGTTTCCGCGCCAAGGCCTCCAAGGCGAAGATGGTGCAGTCTCGCATCAAGGCGCTCGAAAAGGTCGAGCGCATCGAGCTCGAGCAGGACGCGGCGACGATGGACTTCCGCTTTCCGCAGCCGGAGCGGAGCGGTCAGACGGTTCTGAAACTCGAGAAGGTTTGCCGTTACTACGCCGAGAACAAGGTCATCGAGAATCTCGACTTCGCGATCGAGCGAGGGGACAAGATCGCCATCGTTGGCGTGAACGGAGCGGGTAAATCAACCTTCTCCCGCCTCATCGCCCGCATCGAGAAACCCACCTCCGGGGTCATCACCGAGGGCCACAAGGTGGGCATCGCTTATTTCTCCCAGACTCACGCCGACGAACTCGATCCGACCAAGACGGTCCTCGGCACGATGGAGGGCAGCGTCACCGCCTCGGCCGCGGGCAATCTCCGCAGTCTCCTCGGGGCCTTCCTCTTTCGCGGTGACGATGTTTTCAAGTCGGTAAGTGTTTTGTCAGGGGGCGAGCGCGGCCGTCTCGCCCTCGCCCGCATGCTCCTGCAGCCGGCGAATTTCCTCATCCTCGACGAACCGACGAACCACCTTGATCTCCATTCCCAGGAGGTCCTCCAGCGTGCTCTCGGCGATTACACCGGCGCCTTCGCGATCGTCTCGCACAACCGCTCCTTCCTCGATCCCATCGTCACGAAAGTGCTCGAATTCATCCCCGGGCAGAAGCCGAAGCTCTACTACGGCAACGTCAGCGACTACCTTGAAAAGAAGAAGGCCGACATGGAGCTCGAGGCCGCCCGGGTCAACCTTTCGACGGTGGGAGGCGCGAAGTCGTCCACCAGCTCTCCGGCTGGCAATGTCGACAACGGAGCGAACCGCAAGGAACAGCGCCGTCTCGATGCCAAGGCCCGCGAGGAGCGCGCCCAGAAGTTGCGGCCCCTGAAGAAGGAATTCGAGGCCCTCGAGGCCGAGATCGGCAAGCTCGAGATTGAAAAGGCCGAACTCGACGGCAAACTCGCCGATCCCGAATTTTTCAAAAAAGGTGACGACGCCTCGACCGCGATGAAGCGCTACTCCGAGGTCGAAACACTCCTTGAATCGCGCGTCGCGAAATGGGGTGAGCTCAGCGACAAGATCGAGAAGCTCGAGGCGGAGGCCTGATCGGAAAGGGCTCTTCGGGCATTGGCCCTTCGGGGGACCCCGCGTCCGGTGGATGCCGCGGGTCCGTCGCCCAGTCCTCGTCGTCCGTGAGCCGGGAGAGGGTCCTTTCAGACTTTCGAGCCAGTAGTTTAATTATTGCTGGCATAATTTAAAATTCGTTTTAGAATTTAAATAATCTTAATTATTTAGATAAATTCAGTATGTTCCGTTCTTCCCTGCTTTTTCTTCTCCCGATGTTCTCCGGGATGGTTGGGCTCGCTGCAGAGGCTCCCTCGCCGAAGCCGGAGCGGCCCAATATCGTCTTCATTCTCGCCGATGATGTCAGTCCGGACCTTTTCTCCTGCTACAATTCGGAGAGCCCGGCGAAGACGCCGCATATCGATTCGCTCGCCCAAGCCGGCACTGCCTTCCGCACCTGCTTTTCCGCTGCCTCGTGTGGTCCTTCGCGCGCTTTGCTGATGACGGGCGTCTATGGAAACCGAACGGGTGTTTTTGCCAACGACATCTGGGCCTTCCAATCGAAGGCCAAGCTGTTCACCGACCAGGCCAGTTGGGCGCGGCAGCTGCGCGACGCCGGCTATGCCACGGCGATTGCGGGTAAGTGGCACTGCGGCCGCGAAGTCCCCTGGAGCGATGCGGTGGGATTCGAGCAGTATTGTCTCTGGGAGACCGACGATCGCATCGAAAGGCTCTTCGGTGCGTCGGTTGCCGGTGATGCCTCCGGCAGCTGCCGCTACTGGAACTCTCCCACGATTGAGAACGGTCGTCGCCTGCCAACGGATGAAGACACCTATGGACCCGATGTCCGCTGTGATTTTCTTCTTCGATTCATGAAGGAACAATCTGAGGCCGGGTGCCCCTTCCTCGCCTACTGGCCGACGGTCCTGCCGCACGGTCCCGTCATGAAGACGCCACAGACACCGCGCCCCCGCAAAACCCTCCTTGGCAGTCTCTGGCCGTTCGGGAACGACGACGAGGATTACGATGGCCGTTCCACCGACGAAGCCTTTGTCGGGATGGTCGAATACCTTGATGAGCTGGTAGGGCGCGTCATCACCCGATCAAAGGAACTCGGAATCTACGAAAACACCTACTTCATTTTCGCTTCCGACAACGGTACCGCGAATCTCGCCAAAAATCGTGGCGTCGAGGAAGGGGTGCGCGTTCCCTACCTCATCGCCGGGCCCGGTATCCTGAAGCGCGGCCTCACGGAGGAGCTCACCGACTTCTCCGACATTGCTCCCACCCTTCTCGAGATCGCCGGGGTTGCCCCGGCCGAAGGCGCGAAGCGCGATGGGAAGAGCCAGCTCCCGTTCCTCGTTGGTGATTCCTCCACCCATCGGGATTGGATCTACGGCTACGCGGGCCCGGTGCAGGTCTTCCGCACGAGGGACTACCTTCTCGAAGCCCGCTCGCCCTTTTACGGGGCTCCCGACGGCCGGATGTTTTTCACAGGCGGATCAAAGAACAAAAGTGAGTATGTCGAGATCGCCGCGAAGGATCCTGGCCACGATGCCGCAAGAAAGGACTTCCATCGTTTGATCGCGGACCTTGGTTCGCATCTCGAAGCCTCCCATCCTTTCTGGGGCTCTGCTCCGGGACGTGAGTGGCTGAAACAAAATCCCAATCTTGAGGGCCTTGCCGAGAAGCAGCTCAACGCCTCGTCGAAGACGATCCCGCTCACCTCTCGTGGCAAGTCCCCGACTCGCCTTGCGGCGATCTTGCAGGGTGGAGAGTGATCCTTTCTGGTTTCTTCAGATCCTGAAGCAGGGTGCGTCTCGCGACTCCTTGACTTCCCCGGCCTCCCGCCGTTCCCTTGCGGCATGGCCGAAGCCTCTCAGCGACTCTTTCTCCTCGACGGCATGGCCCTCGTGTATCGGGCCCATTTCGCCCTGATCCGTTCGCCCATCTACACTTCGGCACGCTTCAACACCTCGGCCCTCTATGGGTTCACGACGACGCTGCTCGACTTGCTCGAAAAGCAGAACCCCACGCACCTCGCCGTCGTCTTCGACACCCCCGAACCCACGCCGCGGCACCTGCTCTATCCCGCCTACAAGGCCACCCGCGACGAGATGCCGGAGGATCTCTCGTTGCAGCTTCCGCACGTGAAGAGGCTCATCGAGGCCTTCGACATTCCCGTGATCGAGTGCCCCGGATGGGAGGCGGACGACGTCATCGGCACCCTCGCAAAACGGGCCGAAGCCGCAGGCGACTTCGTCACCTACATGGTCACGCCCGACAAGGATTTTGCCCAGCTCGTGAGCGACTCCTCCCTCATCTACAAGCCGGGCCGACAGGGCAACAGTGCCGAGATCCTCGACAAGGCGAAGATCTGTGAAATCTGGGAGGTGAGCGATCCCCTCCAGACCATCGACGTCCTCGGGCTCTGGGGTGATGCCTCGGACAATATTCCCGGAGTTCCCGGAATCGGGGAGAAAACCGCAAAGAAGCTCATCGCTGAATTCGGATCGCTCGAGGAGATCCTGGCCCACACCGATAAGCTAAAGGGCAAGCAGAGGGAAACCTTCGAGGCCAATCGCGAGCAGGCCTTGCTCTCGAAGCAACTGGTCACCATCCTGACCGACGCGCCTGTCACGACGACTTTTGATCAAATCAGGATCAGCCCGCGCCATGAGGAAGCCTTGAAGTCCCTCTTTGTCGAATTCGAATTCAATTCGCTCGGCAAGCGGCTCTTCGGCGACGGTTTTCAGGCCGGACGCGGGCACGCCACCAGCGAAAGCGAATTTGGCACCAAGGTCGCCGAACTCAAGACCATCGCCGATTTCGAAAAACACTACCGCTCGATCCGCGCTGATGACGCCGCGGGACGCGCTGCGCTCATCGCCGAACTGAAGGCGCATGAATCGTGGTGTTTCGACCTCGAGACCACTTCCCTCGACGAAAAGACCACTTCGGTCATCGGGGTCGCCTTTTGCTGGCAGGCTGATCACGCCACCTACGTCGAGGTGCCGCCCGGTGAAGAAGGCCAGGCGGTGTTGGCGGAGTTCCGTGAACTCTTCGCTGATCCGCGCATCGAGAAGATCGGGCACAACCTCAAGTTTGATATCGGCGTGTTGCTTTGGCAGGGGATTTCCGTGATCCCGCCGCTTTTCGACTCGATGTTGGCGCACAGTCTCGTCGAGCCCGACCAGCGCCACAAGATGGACTACCTCTCCGAGTCTCTCCTCGGCTACAAGCCGATCAGCTACGATTCTGTCTTCGGTGTGAAGACCGTCGAGAAAACCGGCCAGCTCAATCTCTTCGGCGAGGCCGAAATGAGCGGATCCTGCCCTGCTTCGGAGGGTGGTCCGCCCCGCGAAGCCATCGCGCAATATGCTGCCGAGGATTCCGACGTCACCTGGCAGCTCGCCGGGATCCTGCGGAAGCAGGTGCGCGATTCGGGGCAGGAGCGGGTCCTCCTCGAAATCGAGTGCCCCCTCGTGCCCGTCCTCGTGGCGATGGAGAAAGAAGGCATTCGCGTCGATCCCGCCACCCTTGCCGAAACCGGCGAACTCCTCGCCGGCCGCCTCGCCGATTACGAAAAGGCCGTCTATGAGGCCGCCGGCACGCCCTTCAATCTCAACTCACCGAAGCAGGTCGGCGAGATCCTTTTTGAACGGCTCCACCTTGAGGATAAGGCAAAAAAGACCAAGACCGGACAATACAAGACCGACGAACAGACTCTCTCCGCCCTCGCCACCGAGCACAAGATCGTCCGCGACCTGCTCGCTTACCGCGAGGCCGCCAAGCTGAAGGGAACGTATGTCGACGCGCTCCCCGAATCCATCTTCCCCGGCACCGGCCGCATTCACACGACCTTTCACCAACTCCTCACCGCGACGGGCCGCCTCGCATCGAACCATCCGAACCTTCAGAACATTCCCATCCGATCGGAGCAGGGACGTGAGATCCGACGTGCCTTCGTTCCGCGCCGCGAGGACTTTGTCATTCTTTCGGCCGACTACTCGCAGATCGAGCTGCGCGTCATGGCCTCGCTCTGCGCCGATCCCGCGATGATCGAGGCCTTTCAGGCGGGCGAAGACATTCACGTCGCCACCGCCGCGCGCGTCTTCGGCGTGCCGCTCGATGGGGTCACCTCCACCATGCGCCGCACCGCGAAGATGGTGAACTTCGGCATCATCTACGGCATCTCCGCCTTCGGTCTCTCGCAGCGGCTCAATGGCGAGCTCTCCCGTGGCGGCGCCCAGGAAGTGATCGACGAATACTTCCGCCAGTATCCCGGAGTCAAGCGCTTCCAGGATGAAACGATCGCGCAAGCCCGGCGCGACGGCTACGTCGAGACCCTCACGGGGCGCCGTCGCTACCTCCGCGACATCAATTCCAAAAACGGAATGATCCGCTCCGCTGCCGAGCGCACCGCAATCAACACTCCCATCCAAGGGACCGCCGCCGACATGATCAAGATCGCGATGGTTCGGGTCGCCAAACTTCTCGAAGAGGGAAGCTATCAGACGAGGATGCTGCTGCAGGTTCACGACGAACTCGTGTTCGACCTCCATCGGGAGGAAAAAGACGAGCTTGTCGGGAAGATCGAGGAGGCAATGAAGACGGCACTGCCACTGTCAGTGCCGGTCGTGGTCGAATCGGGGACGGGATCCAATTGGCTAGAGGCGCATTGAGCCGTCGCGATTCCAATCTGATTCTCAGGCGCCTTTGGACGAGGCCGGTTTCGTCGCGACCTTCTTGGCGGCCGGAATCGCGCCTTTTCCGACTTTCTTCGATGCAGCCGGTTTCGGCTTTTTCGGAGCCTCTTTCGCGGCGGCCTTCTTCGGGGCCTTCTTCAAGGCCTTTTTCTCCAGCGATTCGGAGACCTTCTCGAGTGAGGTGGCGAGATTCTGTTCGAGCTTGGTCAGCGCCTTGGTGAAGCTGTCGGCGCGCTTGCGCACTTGCTTGAGTGCCGAGGCACCTTTCTTGCGAAGGCCGGCCTCGCCGCTTTGAATCCATTCATCCAGCGCCTTTCGTGCGTTGGCGGTGTGGGCGGAGGTATCGTTGAGTTTATCCTCCAGTTCGTTGATCAGTTTGCGGGCTTTGTCGAAGTTGATTTGCATGTTCGTCTGGAATTTGGCTGATCAACGATCGCCATTGAACCCGCTCATGGTCAAGTGACGTTTCAAAATCGTCACTATTAGGTGCGTGAATTTTTTGGAGGGGTTATTCGTGATTCGCGGCGACCGCGGTTGTCAGACCGGAATATCCTTCATCCGCCACCACGCCGTCTCCACCCAGAAGAAGGTCACGTAGTGGAGCCTCGCGTAGTCATGCCGGCGGATGAGTCGCCCAATGGCGGGTAGATGGTCCCTCAAGATTCGCGGGTCGGGGCAAAGGGAAACAATCCATGCCGCTGCGGAAGGCTCGCGGATGAAGTTGGCCTCGCTGTTGCGACGCGGGGAGATTTTTCCGAAAGCCTTCACCTGGGCGATGGCGAGATCGACGGCTTCTTGCTCGGTCGTTTGCTCTTTCCAAAGCGGCATCATTGCACTGCGCCAGTCCCCGCTGAAGGTGGCGGGATTCGCGGGATCGAATTTCTCCGCAAGGGGGAGGCACTCCGCGGCGAGGATGGCACTGGCCCGGAGCCCGGCAGCGTAGTCGGCCTTGAGAGAGGAGTCCTCCTCCATCTCCCAGAGGCAGCGCAGGGCGCCGACGGCAACGCACGAGGTCCAGGCATGGGTCGGGGCATAGAAGTATCTCATACCGCCCGTCGCGTATTGTCGTTTTGTCAGGGCGGGTTCTCCTCCGGCGGTTTCGAGTTCGGCGCGGTAGCGTTCCTCCCATGAGGTGTCACCGGTGACGTGGGCCATCAATTTCATCACGAAGAGTTTTCGAACGGCCTTCTCGAAGTGGAATCCCTCGAAGGTGCCACGTTTCCCGAACGGAGCCTCGGCTGGCATGTTCCAACCGAGGGAAACGATCGCCGCGGTCGTCTCGACAAGGTGCCGGCGGAGGCGGTCTTTTTCCTCGTCGGTGGCGAGGCCGGAATCGTAGAAGCGCCAGAGGCCGATGAACCACGGTCCGGTCTGGTCGTCGGAGCCCATCGGATAATGGGAACGCCCATTGGTGCTAACGCCGCGTCCTACGAACCCCTTCACGTTGCTGATCGAGTTCAAGAGGAGGAGGCCCTCGACGAGGCGGCGAACCTTGGCCGCGTCTTCCTCGGACTTCGTGGCGCGCCAGCGGTTCAATGCGGCGTCCAGATAGAGACCGTTGAACATCGCTCCGTTTTCGATCGGCTGGAACCACCCGAGCGCGTTCGGCTTCCCGGCCCGGCATTCCTCCGGCGTGGGCAGGTTTACCTTTCCCTCGAGATCGCAGAAGTCGACGAGGATACCGTATCCATCAACGAAGCGCCGCCAGAGCTCGGCGTGGGCTTGATCGATGGCGGTCGCACTGTCGGGATGGAAGAGTTCCCCGCCGATGGAGAGACGGGGAAGGATTCCTGAACCGAGAGCGACGGAAGACCGGAGCAGGGTGCGGCGTTTCATGGGGTGATGGGATCCATCTCGACCGGAACGAGGCTGAGATTGTCGATGAAATAGGCGGTTTCCGTGGTGCTCAGGCAGCTGAAGAGGAGGTAGCTCGCCGCGTTCCAGGTTGGCTTGCAGGGGAGATCCTTGAACTCCTGTTTCGTGCCGTCTGGTTTTGTCAGGGTGATGGCGTATTTCCCGGCACCGGTCTTCGCTTCGATCTCGACGCGGATCCATTGACCGGGCGGCAGGTCGCCGAGCGGGACGCTCGCGGTGTTGTTGGCCACCAGTTTGCCACCCTGCCAGCGCAGGTAGGGGCCCGCGGCGAATTCGCCGTTCTTCACCCGCATTTCGAAGAAACCGTCAGCCCCCTCACGGGTCATCAGGTCGAAGCCGATGCGGAAGGTGCCACCCGCCCAGCGCGGATAGATGTCGAAGACCGGATCGTAGCTGTGGACGAGGTCGGGTTTGTCCTGCGCCTTTAGACTGCGCTTCGAGACCCCGCCGCCGGGAAGGGGAAAAGGTGAGGCGGCCTCTTCGCTGACGGCGTATCCCTCGCCGACCGCCTTCTGTTCACGGGGACGATCATGCCGTCCATTGCGGATACCGACCGCTCCGGCCGGGACGCGTTCGAAGGTCTGGAGATCGATGCGGTAATCGGGCGCGGGCCAGGGTTTCGCTTCGGACGCCCAGTTCGGGTAGTCGTGTCCTTTCGCGGCAAGGTCGCGCCAAGTCGCATCCTCCTTGCGCACGCCGGCCACGGTGAGGTCCCAGGGTTTGAAGCTGATCTTCTCCGCCGGACTGCCGGGCTTGAGACGGAAGTCGCGCTTGGCGAGATCCTCGAACATCGGATCGGCGAACTGCGATCCGCTGTCCCGTCCCATCTTCCGCCATTCGTCCCAGGTGAAATGGGTTTTGGTCAGGGTGTCGGGAATCTTGCCATCGGTGCGCCAGTAGAGGTTGCGGCGGAAGACGAGACTGTCCTTCGGATCGCCGCGCTCGGGTTTGTCGAAGAACTTCCAATTCCATTCTCCGCCATCGAGCATGGGGGACTCCGGATCCCAGACGACGAGGTTGCCCTCGTAGCGGAAGCCGAGATGCGCCTCGTTGCGGCTGCGCTGGATCTGGGCGCTGTGACCGAAGGCGAAGATGTTGTTCCGGATCGTGTTGAAGAAACCGTAGTGCTGGTGGAAGCCGGCGTTCCAGGTGTCGTGGACGAGGTTGTTCTCGAAGGTGACATCCGTGCTGCCTTCGTCGGTGTAGAGGCCCCAGCCGCCATAGCGGTGGCTCGCGATGTGATGGACGTGGTTGCCGCGCACGACCGTTCCGGGCGAGACGCCGAGCCCGTAGAAGCCGCCCATGTCGCTGAGGTAGGCCCAGCCGAGGTGGTGGACGTGATTGTTCTCGACGAGGGTCTCGCGGGAAGCGGTGTCGCCGTAGCCCCAGTTCCATCCCGCGCTGACGCCGGTGTAGTAGAAGTCGCCGATGTCGCAGTGAGTCACGGCGCATTGTCGGGTGTGTGTCAGGACCACGCCGCAGGCGCTCGGGTGGAGCCGCCCGCCGTGCTGGAGAATGCAATTGTCGACGACGAGGTTGTGGCAGACGCGGGATTCCTCGGGCCGTGCCGTTTCACCGATGCGCACCCCGCCGCCACCGAGGTCGTGGAGATGGGATTTGGTCAGGGTCGAATCGGAGCAGCCGTTCTTGAAATAGACGCCGTATTCGCCGACGTGGCCGATCTCGCAACTCTCGATGCGGACGTTGGCACAATCCTCGAACTCGAGCGCCGCGCCCAGCCCGGTCGCGGCCTGGCGGTCATGAAGTCCCTCGGTCGGATAAAGATACTGGGCATGACGGAAGGCGATCCCGCGGAACGCGAGATTCTTCACTCCCTTTGCGACGACAAACTTCTCGGCGATCGGCGCGATGAAGAGGGATTGGTCGAGCACTTCACTCTTCCGGGGCCGGTAGAGCACTTCGCCGTTTTCCCGATCGAGATACCATTCGCCCGGGGCGTCGAGGGCGGCGCGGAAGTTCTCCATCCAGAAACGCTGGTCTGGCTCAAACTCGATGAAGGGATAACTCGCCCGCCCCTTGATTTTCACGGCGAGAAAATCATCGTTGAGCGACTCAATCCGGCACTGACCAACGGCCCAGGCGTGCGTGACGGTGATGAGGACTCCGTCGCGCTCGGCCGCCGGGATGGTCTTGAGCATGTCGTATTCAGGCTCGTGCAGGGTGAAAGCGTGGAAGTTGAAATTCTCCTTCAGATCGGGAAAGACCCCCGCGCCGACCGAGCCGTCGAGATGTTGGTAGCCTTTGTTTGGCGTTCGCGCCCGGATGGCGCGACGTCCGTTGACCCAGAGCTGTTCGAAGTTCCAACTTTTGTCGGGAAGCGGGGCTTTCCAGAGGCCCTTCTCGACTTCACTCCAGCCGGTGATCTCACGGCCACCGGTGAAGACAGGTTTCGCACCCGGCGTGGCTTCCCACGTGACGCCGGAATCTTCGGGACCGAAGACCAGCGGTTCGGTCATCGCATAGGTCCCGTCGGCGACGAGAATGCGCACTGGCTTATTCGTTGCCCGCGCCGCCTCGAGAGCGGCTTGGGGTGTTTTGGTAGGGCCGGAAGGCGAGAGTTTGATCTCGGCGGCGCCGGCGAGGGAGGCGAAAGCGAGAAGAGGGTAGAGGAGTCGCATGGTTGGTCTCGGGAAAGTGGGTTCCGATGAGGATCTCGTCCAAGTAAAAATCGAATTCCTTGCGGCCGCTGCGAACTAGGCGCGCGTGGAGCTATCGCGTATCGACGTGTTTCTCCCCTCCATCGATCGCTTCAGGTCGCGGTGGTCGCGCAGGTGGCTCCGTGCGCGGCCTCCCAGGCCACCCGGGCCTTGAACTCCGCGGTGAAGTTCCTTCGGTTTTTCTTCTTCATGGTTCTTGGTCGGATTCTGCCGAGAACGCCCCAACTCTCAAACCTCAAATCCAATCAAGACATTGGCTCCGTCCGCCGGGGCCACCTCTTTCGCGGATGATCCGACGCATCGGAGCCGAGGCGCGCGCCGCCCTCGGCCTCCCAAAGAAAACCGGCGACTGTGTCGCCGCATTGATGGAAAGAATCGATCATCCGCGTGTTGGCCTCCTTTCCCGATGGAGAGTGACACCTCACGGCTGTTTCGTCAGGCTCAAGGGCCTCTTCCCCACCTTCGCCAACGCCTTCAGCTCCTCCGCCGTCAGCGCCCGATCAAACACGGCAACGCCGCCGATCCAGCCGGTGAAACCGACGCTGCGGGAGCTGTGGATGACGCGGCCGATCGTGAAGGGGCCGCCGCTGCCGTCGTTGGCGGGGGTATAGAGATCGTGGGGATACCACCAGGGATTCAGCTTCAGGGCGACGAGGTCGCGGGTCTCGGTCTCGCCGCGCTTCACGACCTTCACCTTCGTGTAGCGGTATTCGCGCAGCTCGACGCGCTCCTCCGGGGTCTCGCTCACGAACGTCACGGACAGGGCTTCATCTTCGGGCGGATTGTAGAATTGATCTTTCGGAAACGCCGGGTCCTCGCCTTCCTGCATGCCGGGCTCGCGATGGAGGTGGCCCTGTTTCCACGCGTTGTAGGCGGAGGAGATGAGCTTGTCCTCTCTCGGATTCTCGAGCCAGCGCTCGCCCGCTTCGCCGTTGAGCCAGCCGGTCAGTTCATCGGTCTTGTGATCGAAGGTCATCGCGAAACACTGCCACGAGGCATCGAGGAGGTCGGCGGGCGCATCCCACGGCACCTTCGGCGAGGTGCCGACGGAGTTGCATTTGTGCAGGGCGTAGCGGTTCAGGAACGAACTCGCCCCATTCTCCGAAACGTGACCACAGGCCGAGCCCTCCTTGTTGAGTCCTGCGAAGAGGGCGTATTGCCGTTGGCCGCGTTCGACCTTCTGGATCGCGCTTGTCTCCTTCTGCTTCAGGTCGGTGCCTTCGTGCCAGATGCCGGCGAGGGCGTGGTTGCCGCTCTCGCGGATCGCCCAGACAACGACCGTCACGGACTTGCCAGCGCCCTTGATGTCGAGCGGCGAGTCGTGGAGGCGCGAGCGGGGCACGTAGAGGAAAGGACGGAAGTCGGGATTCTCCTCAGCCCGGACGCGGATCGCTTCGCCGAAGGGACCGCGTCCCATCAGGGGAAAGTCGGCGTAGGTGGCCGCGGGCCCGGCACCCCAGTAGTCCCTGATGTAGTTCGCGGCGTCGAGGGGATAGTCGTTGGCGGCACCCTTGGGAACGTGAGCGAGAAAACGTTTTTCACCACCATCCTCTCGCCTAACAAAGTCCCAGAAGGAGACGAGGCCGGGCGTTTTCGTGACAGCGGCGACCCGTTCGGAGGTCGTTTCGGCGTTGGCGGGCATGGTGAGCAGGACGATCGTGGAGAGGAGAAGGGGTCGTGTCATCATGGGAAGATAGACGGGAGAAGATCACTTTGCCAATTGCGCCGCGAGCCGCACTGCCTCGACGAGGCTGCTCCCCTTGGCCTTGCCTTGCCAGGCGATGTCGCAGGCGGTGCCGTGGTCGACGCTGGTTCGGATGATGGGCAGGCCGAGGGTGGTGTTCACCGCCGTGTCGAAGGCGAGCGCCTTCAGAGGGATGTGACCCTGGTCGTGATACATGCAGATGAAGGCTCCGGTGCGGCGTCGGCGCTCGGGGAGAAAGGCGGTGTCGGGCGGGATTGGTCCCTCCACGAGGATGCCGCGTTGGCGGGCGAGATCCATCGCGGGTTCGATGAGGGTTTCCTCCTCGCGGTTGCCGAAGAGTCCGTGTTCGCCGGCGTGGGGATTGAGCCCTAACACCCCGATCACGGGCTCTTCGCCACGGATGCGGCGCATCGCGTCGGCGGTGAGTTCGATCACGTCGAGGATGCGTTCGATGGTCATCAACGCGGGCACCTCGTGATAGCCGCAATGCACCGTGACGAAGCTCGCGCGAACCTCGTCGCTGTATTGGAACATGCAGGCGCGCGTCGCGCAGGTTTTGTCGGCGAAAATCTCGGTGTGGCCGGGGTAGGGGACTCCGGCGGCGCGGAGCGCTTCCTTGTTGAGCGGAGCGGTGGCGACGGCGGCGACTTCACCGGCCATCGCCGCTTCGATGCTGGCGAGCACGTAGCCGTAGCCTGCGGCCCCGGTCTTCGCACTCACGATGCCAGGCTCGAAGCCGGTGTCATCGAACAGGGGCAGGTCGCAGACGGAAGAGGGTGGAGGCGCGGGCTGTCCGATCTTCGCGGCGCAGCGGCGCAGGATTTCGAGATCGCCGTAGATGACGGGGGTGGCAAACTCGCGGACTTCTTGGTTGGCGAGGAGTTGCAGACAGACCTCGGGTCCGACTCCGGCAGGGTCGCCCATGGTAATCGCGATGAGGGGTTTCGACATGTCAGGCGGGAGTGAAGACGCTACCTCCGGAAACGCCCGAACTCCAGCGGGAAGGTCACGGCGCGACCCGTCCAAAGGCACCATCGCGCAGGCCTTGGGCACCGCCTTTGATCTGATCCGGCTGGTAGGAGTAGACTTCGTCCCAGTTCGCGCCGCGGTCGGTGCTGCGGAGGATGTTGAAACGCTGGGGGTGGATGCTGATGAGAGTGTCTTGGTCACTCGCGATGACCTGTCCATTTGGCACGGCGTCGGGGAGATCGCTCCAAGACTTTCCATTGGCGCTGACGCGTGAAGGTTTGCCGCAGAGCCAGAATTCGCCACCGACGACACTGAGAGTGGCGCGTTTTGTTCCCGTGGGGAAGGGTCCGTCCCAAGTCTCGCCGGCGTCGATGCTGGTCCAGGCGTTCGCTGCCTCTTGGTCGGTCATTAGCAGGAGGCTGTTTTTGACCACGAGTGAACCCCGTCCGGTCGAACCTTCGAGGCCTTTGGGTTCGAGCCATTTCCAGGTCTTTCCGAGATCATCGCTTGCGAAGAGATGACCAAATTTCGGCCCCGCATCGCCACGGTTGTCGCCGAGGGCAAGAAAACGGCCGCTTGCGTCTCCGCAGTAAACGGGATCGAGATGATGGGTTTGGAATTTTCCGCGGGGATCGTCTTTGAAGGCTCCCCACATCCCGAATCCGGCAAAGAATTTCCCGCCGTCGGAGGTCGCGGCCATGGTCATGTAGCCGGTGCCGACGATGGTGCCCTTGCCCGCGGCGAGGCCCCAGGTGCCGGGCATGATACGCGGATTGCCTTTTGCATCGGGAAGAACGGTCGCACCGCTTGTGAGGTGACGCCAGTTCATCCCATCGTCGGAGGCGAGCCAGCTCGTCGGAGCCCCCCAGCCTACCGCGACCACAAAAAGTCCGTCGCCATAGGTCATCGTGCGCGTCGCCCAAATGCCGTGGTCGGCTCCTGGAGCGCCGGAGAAGGCTTGCGTCCAGGTTTTGGCGTCGTCTTTGGAAACGAGGATGCGCCCGCCGTGCCCGACCACGACGAAGGCCGATGCCGCGGGGTTCGGGTTGAAATCACCACCCAGCGGGATCGACTCGCGGCGTCGTTCGGCGGCCGCGACCGCCTCGGGAGACTCGGCGGCAGAGAGAGAAACGGCGAAGAAGACGAGCGAGATCAATAAAGTGGGGTGCATGGCTGATCGTCGAGTTCGGGCGAATTTTGGACGAATCGTCGGCTTGGGTCGAGAGCCTCTGTCACCAAGAGGGCGAAGCCTTAGGCCTGACGCGATTCACACGGATCGCACCGCTTCGGCGGAAACGCCGCGGAGCTCGAAAATCTTGAGGATGGTGTCCTCGATGAGGTTGCTCGGACAGGAGGCTCCGGCGGTGATGCCGACGATTACGTCCTCGTCGCTGGCGAGTGTGTTGGTGTAGCCCCCGATCTCTTCCTTGCGGTGGATGTCGTAGTGGAGGATCTCGCCGACCGAGACGAGGCAGGCAGCGCTGCGGATGAAGAAGGTGGGCAGTTCTTTCTCCCCGATTTCGACAAGGTGGGTCGTGTTCGAGCTGTTATAGCCGCCGACGACGAGGAGGAGATCGAGCGGTTCCTTGAGCAGGTCGAAGAGGGCGTCCTGCCGCTCTTGGGTGGCTCCGCAGATCGTGTCGAAGACGGAAAAGTTGGCATCACTGCCGTCGCGGCGGATGATGGTTTCGCGGACGCGACGCTGGATCTCCTCGGTCTCGGACTTCAGCATGGTCGTTTGATTGGCGACTCCGACCCGGATAAGATGTTGATCGGGATCAAACCCTTCGGACATCGCGCCGCTGTGGAAGCGGGTTCGGAATGCTGCCGGGTCTCCGCCCCTTTCAAGGTAATCGCAGACGTAATCAATGTCGGCGAGGGTAAGGACGACAAGGAAATGCCCCGTTCCTTCGTCTCCCGCGGCGCGCGAGGCGGTGGCGCGGGTCTCCTCGTGGTCGGCCTTTCCGTGGATGATGGAGGTGATCCCGTCCTTGGCAAAACCACGGACGCGCTTCCAGACTTTCATCACGTCCCCGCAGGTCGTGTCGACGATGTGGCAGCCGCGCGATTCGACCTTGTCCATGAAAGAGATCGGAGCGCCGAAGGCCGGAACAATGACGACGTCATCCTGAGTGAGGTCGTCGTATTGGCTGTTCATCGCCTGCCAAGGAAGCGAGACGATCTTCATTTCCTCGAGTTGACGGTTCACTTCGGGATTGTGAATGATCTCGCCAATAAGAAAGACCCGGTTGTCGCGGAAGACCCTCCGTGAGGCGTAGGCAAGGTCGATGGCTCGCTCAACGCCGTAGCAGAAGCCGAACTGCTGCGCGAGACGGATCGTGGTCTTGCCAATTGAGAGGGTGCCGCCCCGGGCGCGGACCTTCTCGACGATGGAACTCTGATAATGGTTCGCCACTTCGGCCTGAACGCGCTCCATCACCTCGGGGGTGCGGACATTGACACGTCGGCGGTTGCGCTCAGGGGAGGTCGGCATGTCGGAGGGCGGACGGCGGAGCGTTGATTCGAACGATCTCAGAAAAGGATCTCGCTGGTGCGGTCGAGCGGTGCGTCGGTGATGAGCACGGAACGCGGGTGGTCGGGCTCTGAATAGTCGGTCGGGCGGGGAATCTCTTTCCCGATGGTGGCATCTTCGGGCTGGCTGTGATCGATGTGGATCGTCGCACCGGCCGGGACCATATCGAAGAATTCCTTGGCGATGGTGCGGTGCAAGCGGAGGCAGCCATGGGTGCGGGGGGTGGGCCAGACGGCGCCGGCGTGGAATCCGTAGCCGGTCTTGAACTCCACCCACCAGGGCATCGGATAACCGACGTAGGAATAGCCGGCCGGAAGTCCGGAGCGTTTGCCGGGGATGATCTCTTCCCCCTTCACATAGAAACCGTAAGTGCCCGAGCGCTTCCGAGGCAGTTTGTTGAATGCTTTGAACGAACCGGTCGGCGTGGGATCGCTCGGCGTCCCGATCGCAACGGTGGCGATGAAACGTGGTTCGGTCCCCTCAAACACGTAGACGGCTCGGTTGTTGAGGCTGACCTTGACGTTCACGTTGGCCGGATTGGTCACCGTCCCGTTGCGGATCGCCATGCTGGTGGGCTGGGTAGGCTCCACGGTTTTGCAGGAACTCAGAATCACCGGAGCGAAAAGGGCGGCGGCGAGGGGAAGGACGAGGCGGGAGGTGAGCAGGATCCGGAAGGTCATGATGAGGGAATGAGTGGAAAATCTACACCAAAGCAGGGCGCGGGCGAGCGTTGATGGAACACGAGCAAAAAAAGTAAATTTTTGGTTCAAAGACTATTGACATCTCTTGAATATTCGGGATGATGATTGCGGTTACTTTCTCGGTAACTGTCTGTTTGTGTTTCGTGTTTCGGAGCCGCTCAGCCCCCGGGCTGAGCGGTTTCTGTTTTTGAGGGATCGCGGTTTTGCCGATCGACACGAACAGAAAAACGGCTTCCGCTCTCGCGAAAGCCGTTTTCGAAGCAGGAGAGAGGATCTCCAAGGTGCCCGATCAGGCCCAAGGCAGTTTCCACTGCCCCGGGATTGCGACCTCGTAAGTGCCATCGGCACCGGGCTTCACGGGAGCTTCGGCATTCATGTCGTAATCCTTGGGCATGATGCTGAAATTAGATTTCACCGCATCGTCCCATTTTACTTCTTGGCCGCTGTAGGTCGCGAGACGACCGAGCACGGAGGTGAAGGAACTCTTGGCGCCATAGTAGGCGTTATTGAGGGGCGTGTTTTCGCGGATCGCTTTGTAGAGCTGGTCGTGCTCGACTTGATAGGGGTTCGGATCGCCTTCGCGAGGGGCGCGGTATTGCCATTTGACGTTGCCTTTCAGATCGGTGATGCGGCCCTGACCAAGCTGGAGGATGCCGTCGGTGCCAACGATCTCCTCGGCGACCTTGCTCCACGTGCCCTTGATATGACGGCACTGGCTGTTCATGATCGCGCCGCCCTGCTCCTTGCCGTAGCGGAATTCGACGTAGTGGTGGTCAAAAATCTCACCGACGGTGCGGGGCTCGGTCCCGGCGCGCCCCCCCATGCCTTGGGCGATCACAGGATTGCCGCCGTTGGCGGAGTCGCCGCTGACGAACCAGTTCATCACGTCGATGTTGTGGACGTGCTGCTCGGAGATATGGTCGCCGCAGAGCCAGTTGAAGTGATACCAGTTGCGCATCTGGTATTCCATCTCCGTCCAGCCCGGCTCGCGATCGACGATCCAGGGGCGGCTTCCGTTCCACCAGACCTGGCCACCGAGGAGGTCGCCGAGGAGTTTTTCCTCGTGGACCTTCTTGAAGGCCTCGAGGTAAACGTTCTGATAGTGGCGCTGAAGGCCGACAACGACCTTCAGGTTTTTCTGGTCGGCCACCTTCGCTGCCTCGATGACCTTGTTGTAACCCCAGGCATCGACACAGACGGGTTTCTCCATGAAAACATGTTTGCCCTGCTGCACCGCATATTCAAAGTGGATCGGACGAAAACCGGGAGGGGTGGCAATGACGACGACATCACATTCGTCGATGACACCCTTGTAGGCGTCGAAGCCGGCATACTGGCGGCTTTTAGGGAGATCGATCTGGGAGGACTTGCCAAGTTTTTCGATTTGCTCTTGGACTTTCGGAAGCCCGGCGGCGCGCTTTCCGCTGCCGTCGATTTTGTCTTGGAACGCATCGGCCACGGCGATGAGTTTGGCGCTGTCGCTTGCGGTGAGGTTTTGCACAATGGCACCGGAACCCCGGCCACCGAGGCCGATGAGGCCAACTTTGACGGCATCGCTGCCGGCGACTTGGGCACTCAGTTCCACGGGGAGGGCGGCGGCGGCGCCGACCACGGCGGCGCCGGCGACAAATCGGCGGCGGGAAACGGGATCTTCTGTTTGCTGAATCGATTCACTCATGACTTTTGGGTTTTCGGGGTGAGGGCGTTGGAAGTCTGGCCATCGGGGCAGTCCTTTCCGGCGTTGATCTCTTCCGAACCTAGCAAGCGCGTTGTCCTTGCGCAATCCTCATCCGCGATTCCGGCGGGCAAATATCCGCCGCTTGACTCAGGCGAGGCGGAGGTTTGGATGGATGTCTCCGTCGAGTGAAGAGGGTGGGAAACCGGCGAGGCGCCGAGAAGCGGCGGCAAAGGCGATCATGGCCGCGTTGTCAGTCGAGTAGGCCGGATCGGCGAGGACGAGCTCGATGCCGGCCTTGTCGCTCGCGGCGGTAAGGCGCTCCCGGAGACGGTGGTTGCAGCTGACTCCCCCACTGATGGTCGCGAGCCGGACACCGTTCTGCCGACAGGCTCCGATCAATTTCATTTCGAGGATGTCGACAACCGCTTCCTCGAAGGAGGCGCAGAAATCCGCGAGGTCTTGTCCTCGAGGCACTCCGCCAAGGCGGTCAATGAGGACGCGGGCCGAAGTCTTCAATCCACTGAAACTAAAATCGAGATCGCCACTTTGCACCATGCTCCGGGGAAAGGCGTGGGCATCGCGTCGCCCTTCCACAGCCAGTTTGGCGATCTCAGGACCGCCCGGGTAGGGGAGTCCGAGTAGTTTTCCGACCTTGTCGAAAGCCTCGCCCGCGGCGTCGTCCTTCGTTGATCCGAGGAGACGGTAATTTCCCACGGCGGCGACCTCGATGAGGAGGGTGTGGCCCCCGCTGACGATCAAAGCAACATGGGGATCGATTTGTCGGTGGGGATGGAGGAAAGGCGAGAGGAGATGGCCCTCCATGTGGTTGATCGAATAGAACGGGCATCCGAGTCCCACCGCGACCGCTTTGGCGAGCGTGTCGCCAACGAGAAGTGAACTGGCGAGGCCGGGGCCGGAGGTGGCTGCGACGAGCCCGATTTCCCGCGGAGTGAGACCGGCTTCGGTGAGGGTAACGTCGAGGAGCGGGCGCAGGTCGAGGCTATGATTGCGTGACGCGAGTTCCGGGACAACGCCACCATAGGGCGCGTGGAGTCTCACTTGTGAAGCGATCCGGCTGACGAGCGGGCGGCCGAGCCCGTCGGCCACGGCCACGGCGGTCTCGTCGCACGAGGTCTCAATCGCGAGGACGAGTTCCGCGCTCATGGGGTGGTTCGCGAGAAGGAAAGCCTCACTGGGGTGGCAACGACGCTGGAGTTTCGGGCTTCTCCGGAGTGGTGGGGTTGTCAGGCTGCGGCTCCGCGGGTTTCGGAGCCTCTTCTTTGGCTTCGGCCGGTTTTGTCGACGTCTTATCACCGGGCTTCTTCTTCGCCTCAGCCTCAGCCTCAGCCTCAGCCTTCGGGGAGGGTTTGCCTCCCGCGGCGGGTGCTGGTGCCGCGTCAGCAGCGGGCTCTTCCTTGGCCAGCGTTTTTGCATAGACGAGCGCCCCTTTCATCGCGTCGACGGAGCGGACGAGCTGAGGGTCGGTGAAATTCTCGGCGCGCTGCCGCTCTTCGGGTGAAAGGGTATCACGGCGGAACCACTCGGCGAGTTGCTGCTCCTGAGTTGGGGTGAGTGTGGCGACGATATTCGGGACAACTCCGTTTTCGTGGATCGTGCGATGGCTCGGCGTGTAATATTTTGCGGTGGTCATGCGAATGGCCTTGCCTTCGCCGATCGGGATGATGGACTGCACCGATCCTTTTCCGAAGGTGGTCTCGCCTACGACGATGCAACGCTTGAGGTCTTGGAGCGCTCCGGAAACGACCTCGGCGCCGCTGGCGCTCGAATGGTTCACGAGAATGGCGAGGGGGTAATCGCGTTCGCGCCGTTTCTTTTCCGCGCTCGTTCGGTAGACCTTGATTTCCCCGGACCCGGGTTTTCCCTCGGTGGTGAGGACCACGGTGCCGGCCTTCACAAATTCACCGCAAACATCGATGGCGCTGCCGAGCAGGCCTCCGGGATTGTTGCGCATGTCGAGGACGAAGGCGTCCATCCCTTCCTGTTCCAGCTTGTCGAGGGCGTCGGCGAGTTCCTCGGCGGTGGGTTCGCTGAACTGGAGGATTCGGGCGTATCCCATGCGGTAGGGCGCGGTGAGTCGTGGGTCGAGGAGGCGCACGTCCTCCACGGAGGACTGCTTGATTACCTCGCGCTTCATCTCGAATTCGTGGAGCTTCTGCGTCGCGGGGCGGCGGATGGTGAGCTTGAGCGACTCGCCTGGCAGGCCGCGGAGTAGGTTCACCGCCTCCTCCATCCCGAGGTCCTCGGTGAGCTGATCGTTGATTTTGAGGATTTGATCGCCGGGAAGGACCCCGGACTTCGCGGCGGGGCCGTCTTCTCGGGCCGTCACGATGGTGAGAACCTCATTCTTCGTCGAGATCGTCACGCCGATGCCTTCGTAGGTGCTGTCGGTGTGACGCTTCAACTGATCGAACACCTTCGGTTGCATGAACTGCGAGTGCGGGTCGAGCGACGCGAGCATCCCCTCGAGAGCGCTGTTGATCAGTTTCTCGTAGGTGACCTTGTCGGAATCGACGTAGCCTTGTCGGATCGTCTCGAGCACTTCGGTGAAAAGCTCCATCTCCTTGAAGCCGGAGTCTTCTTTCGCCTCCTCTTGGGAAAGGGCAGTGGTAGCCGCCGCGAGGCCGCAGAACAAGCAGACGAGAGACGCGGACTCGAGGAAGGTTCGTTTCATCCGAGAACGATCTCCCAATCCTTCCGCCTTTTCAACACCGCTCTTCCGACCTCCGGTGGCTGCAGCGATCAACCGGGGATCAGACCCGCCCAGAGGATCGCGACGTAGGCGGCCTTGGTGAGCAGATGGAGCCACTGATCGGTGGCAAACGAGGTGCGCCCCTCGCATTTGGCGGCATCGATCAGCCAGTGCAGGAGGAACTCCGCAACTGCGAGAACGGCGTAGCCACCCACGACCCAGACAAAACCGGCATGGATGAGACAATGAGCGCTCATCAAGTAAATCCAAAGATTGCCAGGGCTCGCCTTGCCGTCGGCGAGCGGTGGGGGCGGAGCATGGCGGTTCTTGCCGCGCGAGAGGAAATCTCCCTGAAGGGGAAAGTCGGCAAAGGCGTGGCCAATCGCGAAAGCGAACAGGAGCAAGATGGCAGAGACGACTCCGGTGGGAGCGCCCAGGGGAATCGTCAGAGTCTCAAACATGGGGCTCGGTGGGTGCCGCTGTGACGGATCGGTTCCGAGGAGCGGAAGGACCCAGGCGCCCCCCTGCTCCAAAGACATTCAGAAGGAGTCGAACATTGCCTCGCGGGCCATGGCAACTTTCTCGTTCGTTTTGCGAAGGCGCTTGCTCAACTGGGTGGCGACATTGACGAGGAGTCGGGCCGCGGTGCGTGGGTGGGCCTCCAGATACTGCTCGAGCCGCGCTCGGTCGATGCGCCATACTTCCGAGAAGGACTTGCTCACGACGCTGGCGCTGGCATTTCCCGGATCGAACATATTGATCTCGCCAACGGTGTCACCCGTTTTCAGGGTGCCCAAAAGAACGGGCCTCCCCGTGACTACGGTTTGGACATGAAAAGTCCCGGAGATGACCATGAAAAGGGCATCCTGATTGTGGGCCTCCTCGATCAAAACCTCCCCGTCGGCGAGAGAGAGGAACTCTCCGAAGTTTCCGAGTTGGGTCCGCTCTTCGATATCGAAGTCCGTGGCAAAGCCCATTTCGGGGAGGATGGCGTTTGACATATCTTAGTTTTTCGGGAGGATCTTGGGAGGGAGGCGACGGGGATTCGCGTGAGAACCTCAGTATTGCCCGCTCATCATCCCGGGCATCCCAGCTTGGCCTTCCCACGGTGCCGGAATGTTGTGAGGCATGCTGCTGAGCCGTTCTCCGGTGGGTTTGGGCCCACTCTCGATCGATTCGCATGAAACGAGGGAGGAAACCATCAGGGAAAGGGCAGCAAGAAAGCCGAGACGCGTGATTTTCATGAAGTTCAACGGAACGATCTGAATTCGATCAAGGGTTCTCGAAGATCACCTTGTCTCCAGGTTGGACTTCGATGCCGCTGACGAGCGATCCGTCGACGAGATCGGCTACGGTCACCGTGTCTTCGAGGTTCACGATGCGGAGACGGGCGATTCGCGTGTTTCCCCGCTTCACGAGGAGGGAAGCCTCCGGGGTGACTCCGTGAGAGCGCCCGGCGTTCACCATCACGAAATCCCATTCCCGGTTCACGGCGATGACCGTCGCTACCAAGCCGGTCAGAGCGAGGCGCTCGGCACGCTGAGCCTGAAACGTCTCTTCCTCCTTCACCTTGGCGACTTGGACTTGTTTCGCTTGAGCCGCACCTTCAAGCTGAGTATTCAACTCCGATTTCTTGGTTTGGTGGGCGGTGAGCGTGTCCTTGAGCATGGAGAGGTTCATCTGGAGATCCTTCGAATCCTTGATGTTGCCGTCGGGAAACACCTTGCGAATGGCGAGATCGATTTCCTTTTTCTCGATGTCGACCTTCTCCAATTCGGTCGAGAGTTCCTCAACGGCGCGCTGCACCACCTTCAGTTTTTGCTCAGACTCGGAAACGGCAGCGGCTGCCTGATTGCGGGTGTCCTTCGCCTGAGTCTCTTTTTCCTGAGCGTCGTCGCGCTTGTCTTCGGCCTCACCGAGTTTGGCGGTCACCTCGGTCACCTGACCTTTGAGACTGGTGAGCTTCTGGATCACCGCCTCGAGTTCCTTCTTGTTGAGAACGCCGACGACCGAAGTGCCAAGCATGGCAAGTCCGGCCAGAATCATCACAATTTTTTTCATCTTCTTGGAAGGGACAAATGGGTTCCAGAGTGGGTTTCAGACTTATTGGAACGGATCGGCGGCGGGAGCAGGCGCTGCTGGCGCTGCCGGGGCGGCCCCGGGAGTCGGGGGGGCGCCGAACGGATCGGGCGCTGCTGGCGCTGCTGGGGCGGCCCCGGGAGTCGGGGGGGCGCCGAACGGATCGGGCGCTGCTGGCGCTGCTGGGGCGGCCCCGGGAGTCGGGGGGGCACCGAACGGATCGGGTGCTGCTGGCGCTGCCGGGGCGGCCCCGGGAGCCATGCCGCCACCGAATGGATCGGGCGCTGCGGTGGCGGGAGCCATACCCCCCCCAAACGGATCGGGGGTAGCAGCAGCGTCCGGAGAGGGGCCGCCTGCCGCGGGTGCGGCTCCTGCAGCAGGAACGATGGCAGGTGTCTGAGCTCGGGGCGTTTTTACGACCGTGTCTCCGATCTGAACGCGTTGGCCGGCGGTGAGGGAGCCAGGCACGATTTCTGCGATCGATTGGCTCGGTTCTACGGAGGTGACGAGGAGGCGGCAAATGGGTTGACCGCGACGGTAGACGTCCATCTGAGCTCGGTTCACAACACCCTGGTCATTGCCACCCGCGACGACCACGAATCCCCATTGATTGTAGGCGTTCTTAACTTGGCTCTGAAACTCTCCCCGGATCACCCCGGCCTCCTGATCGACCCGCAAGGCGGCCATCTCGGCAGCGACCTTCTCGAGGCGATCCCGCTCAACTTGGGCCGATGCAACCGCGCCTTCGAGCTCGGTGAGTTCGATCTCGGCCTCCTCGATCTGCGTGCGAATCTGCAACATTTCCTTGTTGATGGCCTCCACGGCGGCAATGTCTCCTCCGAGGGCCTTAGCCTTTTCGAGTTCTGATTTGGCCGTTTCGAGGTTCGCTTGTTGCGCCTTTTGGTTTGCCTCCGCCTCGACGACTTTCGCGTCGAGATCGATTTTTGCTGTCTGCAGAGTCGAAGCCTCATCGGTGAGCATCTGGATCGACTGTTCCAGTTGTGCGATTTCCCCGTTCGTCTTTTCCAACGTCGTGGTTCGATCCGCGAGGGTATTCTGCTCGGCCTCGGTATCGAGCTTCTTCTGCTTGAGAATGCCCATGTTGTCGTAGCTCAGGTAGAGCGCTCCTCCCAGGACGACTGATGCAATGACTAACAATACCTTCCACATGGGGTCTGCGTGTTGAAGTGAACGTGTAAGAGCGTGTTTCGGGGATCCAACCTAGCGAGCGGACTTCTCAAAAACAACTCCAAAGTTTGGCCGCTCCGGCACAATTGAAAACTTTTTGTACTAAAACAAGCACGATCTGACGAAAAGGAGGGGGTTTTTTGCATTTCCCCCCTCTCAGGTGTTCGGATCAAGTCCCTCTGGCGGGAAGGAGTAAAGCTCGAGGGCTTTGCGGTAAGGGGAGCCGAGGGGCGGAAGGGTGGCTGGGGTGTCGCGTCGGAACCAGTCACCCGAACCGGTCTCGCCGGGTTCCCAGCCAACGGGTGCTTCGTGGACGATGAGCGTGACCTGATAGCGGGTGATGCTGTAGTCGAAACGAATCAGTTCAGGAAAGTCGGCCGCCTCCTCATCGGTGACCTCGGGCAGGCGCCAGAGTCCACGCCGGCGCGGTCCCGACTCTTGGCAGAGGTGGATCCGCCCCTGCCTCTCCGCAAGGAGGACGCGCTCGATCCGCTTGGTCGGGGGTTTTGGCTTCGTCTTTTTGGGCAGCGCCGAGGTCAGTCCGTGGCGGCGCGAGAGGCAGTGTGCCTCGACCGGGCATCTGTCGCACTCCGGGCGCGGGGGGCGGCAGATCCGTTGCCCCAGTTCCATGATGGCTGAGTTGTGAACTGCCGGGTTTTGGGAATCAAGCAGCTGACCGGACCAGTCCCAGAGCGTTTTCAGACCTTCGGGAGAATTGATGGGAGCGCCGAGGGCTAGAAGCCTGGCGAGGACTCGGGCCACGTTCCCGTCCACGAGGGGTTCGGGCAGGCCGTAGGCGAAGCTGAGGACGGCTCCGGCCGTGTATCGCCCGATACCCGGCAGGGAGAGGGCGGACGAGAGCCCGCTCGGGAAGCGTCCCCCGAACTCCCGGAGGATCACCGCCGCGGTTTTCTGCAGATGGCGTGCCCTATTATAATAGCCGAGTCCTTCCCAGAGTTTCAGGATCACCTCCTCGGGGGCGGCGGCGAGTGCGGACCAGTCGGGTAGGAAGCGCATCCACCGGTCATAATAACCCTTCCCAAGCACCGTAGCGATCTGGGTCTGCTGCAGCATCGATTCAGAAACGAGGATGGCATACGGATCGCGGGTTTTTCGCCAGGGGTATTCCCGCGCCTCCCTGCGGAACCAATCGGCCAGATCGCGACGAAAGCCCTCCGCGGCCTGCGTCCCTCCGATCCGGTCGATGGCGTCCTCGGGAAGGTTTTCGAGATTCATGGGTCGGAAAGTTGGGCAAAGTGGGCGGGATGCAACCCCGAGTGAATAGACCCTTTGCCGGAAGTCTTTGCCGGAAAAAAGGCGGGGGGACGGATATTTTTCGCGTCTTCGGCATGAATTCGGCTCCCTCGGTCGGTCGAGTCGTTGAGACAGACGACAGATTTGTCACGGTAGAATCGGAATTTTTCGGAAAGATCGATTGCGAATCGACGACACGCTTTCAGATTGAAAATCCTAACACTTCGAAAAGCAGAGCAATGGCCACCATCACAAAAAGGGATCTCGTCGTCCGCATCAGCAATGAAACGGGCTTGACCCAGCAAGAAGTCTTCAACGTCGTTCAGTGTATCATCGAGGAGGTGACCGCCTGTTTGGCGGCGAACGATGATGTGGTGCTGCGCAATTTCGGGGCCTTCCAAGTCACCAAGACCAAGCCGAAAATTGGTCGCAACCCCAACAAGCCGGAATCGGCCGTGCCAATTCCAGCCCGTGCCGTGGTGAAGTTCAAGCCTGGAAAAGAGTTGAAGGAGAGGGTTGCCAAAGTGCTTCCCGAGCTCTGACGTCTCTCATTCGGTCCCTGGTCGCGGTCTTTCCTGCCGGTTCGGATCCTACTCCTCGAAGCTTCCGGAAGCGTTTCGGTGGCTGCCCGTTTTCTCCTTGCGGCCCCGGGACGCCTGATTTACAAATGGCCGTCTCTTTCGCGGGCGGCGTTTCGACCCTGCGATATTCGAACCTCCGTTGACAAATCTCATGGCCAAAAAAGCTGCAACGAAGAACGCTCCCGCGAAGAAGTCCGCCCCGGCGAAGAA